>AUXO010418639.1_pt1 | contig 11944 bp, 9 predicted proteins | sample 768731 | NCBI WGS metagenome assembly AUXO01 (sample SAMN02715735, study PRJNA202380) | gut metagenome | biome: sheep rumen | host: Ovis aries | place: New Zealand: Palmerston North | reverse complement strand
TATCTGCATGATTTCAAGAGAAATGACACGACAGACCTTAAGAGGAAAAATCGGGACATATGGAATCAGGATGCTTCCGTCTGGCGTCCAGCTGTTGATGATGAGCAGCCGTGCATCCATATTGCATTTGAGAAGAAGCGTACTGTTAAGGAAGTCGTGATTTATCAGGAATTTTGCCCAAGGTGCCTGATAATTGACTGCTGTCTGGAGAACGAGAAGGGGCAAGTGCTTTGGCGAGGACCCTTGGAGAAGAAACGTGCAACAGTTATCAAATTGGCTTATGTTGAGGTGCAGGCTTTGTTTATAAGAGTGTGCGGATGTGCTAATAGGAAGCGTTATCAGCCTGGTATAACTGAAATAGAGATTTTCTCTCAGGGTATGCCTGATATCTTAAGCACCGTATTTGGGAAATAAATTACATGGATGTGAAATTGAGGCTGGGGGAAGATAAATGAATCCACTTAAGATGTTTTTTGTTGGAGTCGGTTCTACTCTATTGTTGATAGCTGGCATTATCGTATGCGGTCTGCCTGACATAAGCGTTGTATTGTGCCTCATCTTAGCCTTAGCACTAGGCTTTGCTGTAGGCAGTGTGGTGGAATGGATACATGAGGAGAAGAGAATGGACGCATGGGAAAATAATTATAAAAAGTCAGAAGCATATAATAGGATGTATATACAGTGGCTTTCATTAAAGCAAGAAGGGAAGAATCTGGCAGAGTATCTGGAGTTCAATGGTTATAAGAATATAGCAGTTTATGGCATGAGTGCGCCAGGAGAGCGACTGATTGAGGAATTGGAAGATACTGATATTGAGATACGCTATGTAGTAGATAGGAATGCTGACCATATAGTAACGAGACTACCGAAGTACAAGACTGATGATAACTTGCCGGAGGTAGATGTCATGGTGGTGACGGCTATAATTGCTTTTCAGGATATACAGGATGAAATGGAAAAGAAAGTGCCTTTCCCCATTATTTCTTTAGAAGATATGATTTATGGTATGGCATGAACAGTATCTTAGATTGCCTATGGTTGCTTTAAATAGAAAATGTTTAATTCCTCCCAAAAGCTACCGTTATTATTGCCGTTGCGGGAAAAGCAAAAACAGAAATACAACATATGTTATATAAAAAAGGTGTCAGAGAGATAATTCCTATTATGAAGATGTAAACTAGGATAGAGATATAGAGGTGAGCACATGGATTCTATAAACTCGTTTCGGCTTATGTATTATTTGACGGCTGCACAGTTATATGATGAGGGTAAGAATATATTTGATTGCTTTTTAGCAATATTAGAATCCGTGTTGCTCAATGAATTTCAACAAAAAAATTCTATTAGCTTTGGTGCACTTAAATTAAAACTAAATAATAATTTAATGGTGAATATACCGAGTGCAACACTGGATTATCTTTTAAAAAAGTTAAGAAGCCAAAATATAATTATGTATGATGAACAAGGGAAAATTACCAAACTGGATAGTAATGCAGTTGTGGAATATGCAGAGACAGTATCTCTAACTGAGGGACGTATACAGTCTTTTTTCTATGCATTTAAGCAATACCTATCAGAGCATAATTTAGATATTGATATGGAGACTTTGCAAAATCAATGTTGCAAGTGGATTTATTATCATACATTGGATTTGGTACAGTTGGTAGACCAGGGGGTATATCGTAATAATAAGAATGACGATGATAAAGATGAGTACACAGTCGAGTATGAAAAAGAATTGATTGAATACTTGATAGAGCAAGAGAATCGGAATACGGATGAATATGAAGTATTCTTTTTGCTCTATAATGGAGCGTTGCAAACATCGTTGTTAAACTTTACACCCAATAAAATAGAAGATGTTTGCAAGGGGTTTTCTCCGGCAAACGTGATTTTGGACAGCAATTTTATATTGCGCATACTTGGTTTGCAATCTAAATTTGAGTCCAAAGTGGCAGCAGAAACATTGTCATGTCTAAAGCGCGAGGGAGCAAATTTCTATGTATTGGAAACAACGATTAATGAGATAGTTACAAGCATTAAGAACTTTCTTGAGGAAAGCGAACCATATTCACAGCAGTTGTCCTCTTTTTTCAAAAGTCTTCGTTTTCGAATGAACGGTCTTTGGGAGGCATATCGTAGCGGTGTGCAGAGGTCTTATTTTTTGAAACTGAAAAATAAGGATAATTTAAGGAACGAACTGCAGTCTTTAATAGACGCGCATTTCATAGCGGAATACGACGAAGAAGAGATAAAAAAGGAAACGATTGACGATTTAATAGATTACAAAGGGGTTTACGGTTATACAGATAATCAGGCAAAACATGATTTGGCATTGATATTTTATTGTCGAAAGATGAGAAAACCAAACGCTACATCAATTTCAGATGCAAATTGGTGGGTTCTGACAAATGATATAAAACTCAGCCGCTGGAATAATCTTAGATCCACTGACGTTCAGGAGTGCCTTACGGAGATTCAGTTTAATAATCTCTTATGGATACAACGCGAAAAAACTGATTTCAGCGGTTTGCATAGCATTATGGCATACTTAGCGAACAACGACACATTGACAATAGAAGATATACATACTATTGCCCGAAGATTGAATGTTCATTTGAATGATGATGACAGTGAACTTGATTCTATGGCAATAATTTTTGAAAATACTTTAATAACAAAAAAAGACATATATTTATTTGAAGATGAAGATAAATTTGAGGAATTAACCAGGAGAATAATAAAAAAGAAAGAGGATGACGCTAAAAATCAGGAACAATCAGAAAAAGAAATGAATAGAATAAGGGATGAGTTGAATAACGCGCGGGAAAAAATATATTATTAGAAGAGCGGGTGAATGAACTACAAGATAGTTTAGAAATTGATGTCAAGAGAAATAAAATCAGGGAGATAGAGCAACAAATTGATGTTCTTAATAAGAAAATAGAATTTTATGAACATACTAATGGCTTGGAAAGCAAACATAAGAAGAAAGTCGAGTTTGGTATAACGTTAGTGTTTTGTATAATTCTTTATTTTATAGGTAGATTATTGCTCTGTAGTATACTTTCTTATTCTATAGAATTTTCACTTCTTCCGGCGAAAATAGATTTTGCATGGATTGCGACAGTAATACCATTTATAGCTTTTCTTTTGAGTAGCATTATGTCTATTTTTACGGGGAAATATATAGATAAAATAAGATTGTTTTCTTATGTCAGATTCGTGATATTAAGATTAATTGTGATAATTTATCTGGTCAGGAAAAGAGAATTTTTAGTCTATATAAGCGAACTTTTACAACCGAATTTTGAAAACAATTTGGAAACTTTGAGACAAGAAAGAGATAAATTGCTCAATCAGTTAAAGGAATATGACGAAGTATTACCGATTAAGGCACAATAACGATTTGTGCGTATGACGGTGTGTATGTGTTTTTGGAGGATGTATGGGAAAAGAATTATTAAGCAACAAATCTTACGCTCCGCTTGTATCTATAATTATGCCTGTATATAATCCAGGGCGTTATTTAAGAGAGGCTATCAGAGATATTTTTTGTCAGACATATACTAAATGGGAATTGATTTGTATCGATGATGGCTCTACAGATGATTCGTTTGAGATTTTGAATTATTATGCTCAGAAAGATGATAGAGTACACGTTATTATCCAAAAAAATACAGGAGCGGCCGTTGCTAGAAATAAGGGGCTGGATGTTGCTAAAGGAGACTATTTATTATTCCTGGATAGTGATGATAGATTTGAATCAAATCTACTGGAATTGACTGTGCAAGAAGCATTGAGGACTAAGGCTGATTTCGTTTTATTCAATGCACGTGCTTTTGATGATAAGACTGGTAATATTTCGGACAAAACGGTGATTTTGAACACAAATCTAACTCCTAAGAATGTGTTTTCATTTAAAGATGTACCTGAAAATATTTTCCAAATATCAGCAACTTGTGCATGGAATAAATTATATAAGACCGATTTTGTGAGCAGGGAAGGATTGCACTTTCAGCATGTCCCATATTTGAACGATGTATACTTTACGGCTATGGGAATGGTGCTCGCTGATAAAATAGCTGTTTTGGATACGAAATTAGTGGAGTATAGAAGAGGGAGGAAATCGCAAATTTCTGGTATGACAAACAAGAGAAAAAAACCAGTAGTTTGTTTCGAGGTTCTTGATTACTTACAAAATGCATTGCAAGAGAGAGGAATTATAAGGGAGGTCGGGAACAGCTATGCAAAATATGCTTATGAAAGAATTATTTCCCAAATAACGGAAACTTTGAATGAAGACAACTATCAGTGCTTAAAAACGCATTTGGAGAATGATGCTTTTAACAAGTACGGAATAGATAGGTTGAGGAAAAACGATTTTGAGTGGGGAGAATCATATGAGGATGTTCGTTTATTTTATCAAAGGGGAGTAGAGGCACTTTTGGCTAGATTGTTTCAACGATATGCAATGTATTTTTTAGATAATTTTTATGGAACTTATGATGATTGTGAAACCAATAAAGAATATTTTTGGGATATAGGAAGAATACCCAAGTACAGCAAGGTGGTTTTATATGGGGCTGGAAACAGGGGGAAGGAATATTACAATAAGAATAAAAAAGCACAACAATACGAAATTGTTTTATGGGTAGATGCAAATGCTGGAAAAATAAAGGATACACAGATGCGTATCTGTGAGCCTAGCATAATTAATTGTACTGAATTTGATTATATAATTATAGCAATCGATAATTTTGAAATCGTGAAGTCAGTTCTAAAATCTTTAAAAGAGCATTTTCCTGAAAAAAAAATCATATGGTAGGGAGGTATTTTGATGGATAAATGTACCGTATCTGTTGTCATTCCGGTTTATAATGCCGGGAGTTATATAAGAGAGACACTTGATAGTGTTATTAATCAGACCTTTTCAGATATTGAAATCATATGTGTTGATGATGGATCTACTGATGATAGTGTTGAAGTGGTTAAATCATATGCTGAAAAAGATTTGCGTATAAAGCAATTTTTCCAAAGAGAGCCAAGTGATAATGCTGGGAAGGCTAGAAATATGGGTCTGCGTGAGTCATCTGGCAAATATGTTATATTTTTGGATGCGGATGATATTTTTGAACATAATCTTATAGAGGTACTGGTTGATATAGCCGAAGAGAAAGAAGCAGATACAGTAATTTTTGATGGATTTGTATATGATGATTACAGTGGGGAGGATTTGTTTCCAGACTTCATTGTAAGGTGGCCACGGCTTAAAGGAAGAAAAGTATTCGAGCCAGGAGAAGTTGCAGATAATCTTTTTCAAATTAAAACACCGGCAGCTTGGAATATGATGTGCAGGCGTGAATATATAATAAGGAATAATATTGAGTTCAGGTCTACTCCTATGTGGGATGACATAGAGTTTAGTTGCCTATCTCTGGCATATTCTAAACGTATAGCTGTATGTGAGAAACGTTTGCTTCATTACAGGAAAAATGCAAGTGATAATCAGTCTTCGAGAGTCACAATTCTATTGGACTATGCAGTTTCCCCATATATATATCTGGGGGAGGAATTAAGATGTCGTGGTTTGCTTGAAAAATACAGAAGTACATTCTTGGAACTACTTGTGCAACAAAGTGTAATTAATCTTCGCTATGCATTAAATTATGATGAAGCAGAAAAGCTATACAAAAAAGCAAAGGATGTTATAGAAGAGTATTCAAGTGATGATATAGATAATATGAATAGCAGTATTTCAATGATGCTCGATATGATTGTTTCATCAAATACCTATAGTGAATTTTTATTCGCTAAGTCCAGAATAGATACAAATGAAGTATATGATGATGTAGGTTTGCGATTGCCTGCCAAAAGATTGCAATCTAGGATAATTCTTTATGGAGCAGGTGTATATGGTAAAACTATGCGTATGAAGTTGCGTGATGAAAAGAATATTGAATTTGTGGGATGGTGCGACAGGAATTATAAAAATTATGAACGAGATATAGAATCGCCTAATATTCTTAAGGAAAGAGAGTATGATTATATAGTTGTTGCTGTTATAGATCGTAGTGTTTATGAGGGCATAAAGAAATCTTTGATTGACACAGGTATAGAATCCGATAGGATAACTTGGATAAAAGCCTTAGAAGAGTGAGGGGATTGGTATGAGAATAAATGAGATAAAACTGGACATAAATGTTCGTTATTCATTGAGGAAAGAACTTAGACAAATGTACGGAGAACCAGAAATGACTGAGTTCGAAAGTGGATTCTTATGTGGTCTATTGGAAGAATATAAACCTCAGAAAGTTATTGAAATTGGAGTGGCTGCTGGCTATACAACGGCTATTATATTGAAATGCCTTGAGGATATGAATTACGATTATCAAATGTATTCTGTTGATGCAAGCAAGGCGTACTATAGAGGCGATGGGAGTCAGTTGTCTGGTTTTGTTGCACAGGACTATATTGATAAAAAAGATATAAGAAAACATGTGTTCTTCTTGGGAGAGCCGATTTGCCATAATATAGGAAAAATTGGTGGAGAAATTGATTTTCTTATTTTGGATACTATGCATAGTCTGCCGGGAGAGATTCTTGATTTTCTGGTGCTTCTTCCCTATCTAAAGGATGGGGCTGTGGTTTGTCTTCATGATGTGTCACTAAATAATCGAGTTCGTGGTTGGGGGTTCCAGAATGCTACTAATATCCTTTATCATGCGGTGGTAGGAGAAAAGCTCTTTAATCTTGTTCCAAATAAAAAGGGGGAAGTGGTTGACTATCCCAATATAGCAGCTTTTAGGATAAATGATGATACGAAAAAATATGTAGAGAATGTTTTTTTGTCCCTTCTAATGACATGGCATTATATGCCTTCGGCTAATGATTTGGCATCTTATGGTGAAATAATTAAGAATAATTATGACAAATCGCTCTACCATATTTTCCAAAATGCTACATGGATGAATTGTCGCATGGCATATCCTTTTCCTGAACGCTTGCTGAAGGCTGGGGAAAGAATAGTTATCTACGGTGCAGGGAACGTGGGAAGAGAATACATGAGACAACTTTCTGTTTCTGGATTTGCGAAGGTCGTGGCATGGTTAGATAAGAATTATGAAAGTATACAAAAGCAGTTGGACATTGGTGAGATTGAAGTACAGAATCCCCAAAAGCTTAGCGAGATGGAGTATGACCATATCTTGATTTCAGTGCTTTCATATCCTATTATGTGCAAAATATATGAAGAATTGCTTGCCTTAGGGGCACCGCCGGAAAAAATTATTTGGGCAGGCAATGAGGTGTATGAATTTTAGGAGAGCGTGAGGTGATTAATAATGTTAATCCCAGTTTGCTTTGCGACTGATGATGCGTATGCCCCCTATTGTGGAGTGGCAATAAATTCATTAATAATGCATGGAAGCACAGCAAATGAATATAAGATTTATATTTTATATGAGAGACTGTCTAAGTTGAATATTGCACGGTTGCAAGGCTTGTCTATGGAACATTTTTCTGTAGAGTGCATAGATGTCAGGAAATGGATGAAAGGTAAAAATATAGCAGAGAATGCACATTTGTCCATTGCAACCGTTTATAGACTTTTGGCATGCGACCTATTCAATTACAATGAAAAGCTTCTATATTTGGATTCTGATATTGTGATAGAAGATGATGTGAGCAAACTTTTTAATGTAGATATTTCAGGGAAGTTATTTGGAGCTGTACATGGTTCACTAGGCATCAAAAATGCTCCCAGGTTAAAGAAATATTTGGAAAATGTATTGAATATTAAAATCGATAATTTTTTTAATGCTGGTGTGCTACTTTTTAATGTAAAAGAATTCAGACAGGAAGGTATAGGCCAGAGAGCCTTAGAACTGCTTGATAGCAGAGATGACCTGGTTTATATGGACCAGTGTGCCTTGAATATATTATGTGAAGGTAAAGTAGCTTATTTTGACAAATATTGGAACTTTGAATTTGTAGATATGGATGATGATTGTGCTATGGAAGAAATTCCTTCATGTGGTATTTATCATTTTGATGGCACAATAAAGCCTTGGCAGGATGTGGAGGTAGTAGGATCTGAAAAGTTTTGGCATTATGCGAGGCAGTCTGTTTTTTATGAAGAAATAATGCGTCGTTTGCATATCCGTACTGTTGCAGAGACAACGAGACTTTTTCATATGCTTGCTCCGTATAGAAGGATAGCTATATATGGTGCAGGATATTGGGGGAGGAAGTATGTGCATTGGATACGCGCAGCTGGATTACATAAAATCGTGATTTGGGTGGACAAATCATATAATGAAAAAATAAATCTTGAAATTGAAGTTCATCCTGTAGTTGATTTGATGACTGTAGATTTTGAGGCTGTCTTGATTTCTTTGGCGGATGCACAAGTTTGTGAGGATATATGCAAATATTTGGTTCAGCAAGGGATCGATAAGAATAAATGCATATGGTTGGGAGATAGGCGGGATTAAATGCGTTTTATAGATCAAGCCATACAGGAACACACATTTGAAGAATTAAATGATAATATTCGTTCTCAAACTTGGGAAATGTTTACAGATGCGGTTAAAGGAAAAGAATTATGGATTTTTGGGCTGGGAGAAGGTGCGTCTTTCTTTTTTGAACAATACGGGGACAAATTCCGTGTATCAGGCGTTTTGGATAATGACATACGAAAACAGGGACAACCAGCCCGCAAATATATTAGCTACCTTGAAGAAGGAGCGAAGGAAGTGGAGGTTTTAGCTCCTACGGTATTGCAGAATCGTTTGCTAGATGAAATCATAGTTTTGATAACCAGCGTGAGGTATGGGGCAGATATATATTCTCAGCTTGTGCATATGGGAGTTCCTGAAATATTCTCCCTCTTTGCAATGGAAGTCAATGCCAGAATGGGAAAGAGCATGGAAGCAACGGAAGAGTCTTGTGAGATGAAGTTTGCCAAGGAATGCTCTAAGCTCCCTATAGAGAGAAATAAAATCTTGCTGGCACGGGATGAATGTGGTGGTCATGGCAAGGAAATCCTGCTGCAACTCCACGGGATGAGGCCGGAGCTTGACTTGGTTTGGATTACTGACCGGAATTCCGCAGGACTGCCTAAGGGGATACGGGTGATACCAACTTCTAATCATCGTGAGTATATACGTGAGTTGGAAACGGCTCATATTTGGCTGTTTGGGGACATGATTCCCGATTTTGCCATTAAGCGTGAGGAGCAGGTATATATACAGATCAAGCACTGGGCTAGCCTGACATTGAAAAAATTCTATATGGATCTTCCTGCCTATTTGGAAATACCTGCTGTGCGGGAATATTACATCCATAATAACAAGGCTATTGATTATATGCTGGTTGGAAGCAAGTTTGATGAGGACTCGTGTCGAAGCGGCTTCGACTTTCATGGTGAGTGCATACGTGTGGGGTCTCCCAGAAGCGATGTTCTTTTCCGAAAGGATGTCAGGAGCAGGGTACTGAGTAACCTTAAGATTGATGCTAGGAGTCATGTACTGCTATATGCCCCTACCTTTCGTGCGAGAGATGGTCGCACGGTTGCCAGCCATATGCGCGAGGTAGACTTGGATTTTTTCAGGCTTCGTCAATCTCTGAAAAAACGATTTGGTGGCGAGTGGCAGTTGCTTTTGCGAGCTCATCCTGATGTAGCAATGGAGAGCTTGGGGATGGATCTGCCGGATTATGTCAAGAATGTCAGCTTCTATCCAGATAGTCAGGAATTGGTAGCTGTATCTGATGTGCTCATATCCGATTATTCCAGCATTATGTTTGAACCTGCTTTTATCAGGCGGCCTGTTTTCCGTTATGCGCCAGATATGGAGAATTACATAGGAAGTGAAAGAGAACTTTTGATGGATTATAACTCTCTGCCTTTTCCTCTAGCCAAATCGAATGATGAATTGGAACAATGCGTACTGCACTTCAACTTGTATGACTACAAAGACCAGTTGGATAAGATGTTCTCGACCTATGGTGTTAATGAGGACGGCAGAGCATCATATCGTGCTGCCGTATTCATATTGGGGGTGCTTTGACGAATATTTTATCAATAAATGTCTAGATAAAGGATGGATTAATCGTGGGTAAACCGGCAATTAGTGTAATTATACCTGTGTATAATGTTGAAAAGTATCTGGCAGATTGTCTGGAAAGCGTTATAGAACAGTCTCTTAAAGATATAGAAATAATATGTGTTAATGATGGCTCATTCGATAATTCCTCCCAAATCCTGGATTACTATCAGAAAAGAGACTCGCGTGTAATAGTTTTAGATTACCATATAAATAAAGGTCAAGCTTATGCTCGTAACTGTGGATTGAAAAAAGCTACTGGTGAATATGTCTATTTCGTAGATTCGGATGACAAGGTGAAAGAAGATACATTGTCTTTTCTGTATAATCAAGCGTGTCGGTATGGCGTCGATGGTGTTTGGTTCATAGCTGAATCGTTTTCTGAAGAAGGTTATGATAAATTCGGTATTAACTTCAAAAAAGATTACCTAACGGAGAAGCTTTCATCGGGTGTGGAAATTTTTTCTCATTTGATGAAAGTTTATGAGGGATATAAGCCATATGTATGGTGTCAATTTTGGAAGAGAACATATCTTGTGGAAAATAATTTGTTTTTCCAGGAAAACACTTCACCACATGAAGATGTACTTTTTTCTTTCAAGGCTATTATAGAAGCGGAAAAAATAAAATTTATAAACAAACCATTATATATGTATAGAAGACGCGGGGGAGCAGTTACCACCACCTCTGTTAGTTCAAAAAAAATAAAAGCTTATTTTATAGTATATGCAGAAATCATAATGTATATCCGGGAAAAATGTTGTTCGATTTCAACCGATAATATTCACATTATTGGTCAATATGTGCGATATTTAAAAGACAAGATTAGGAGACTGTGCATAGAGTATACCAAAAAGGGACATGATTTGTCGGATGTGGGTTTTGAAAGAGGTTTATATGAGACTGTTATACAAACAGGCTTTTTAGATCATTATTCTATAATACCTGAATTTATTACAGCGAATAATTTGGTGGAAATTGCAAAATATGAGTGTGTTGTAGTTTATGGTGCTGGCAAGGTCGGAAAAGAAGTGGTTAATCAACTGTTGGAATATGAAATATATAACTTTTTTGTGGCTGTTACAAAAAAGAAATATGAGGAGGAGAGATTTCTGGGATATGATGTCCATGAGATTAGTGATTTCCAAGATCGTTGTGGAAAGTGCCTGGTAATTGTTGCAGTTACAGAACGATATCAAGATGACATGATTCAATATTTAAAAGAGAAGGGATTTCCTAATTATATATGTATGATTTAGTCTGGTGATGAATTTTAAAACTTAATGAATAATCTATGAGTTGATTGTATTTGCTTTATGGCAATCTAGCAAAGGAGTACTTATGAAAAAAGTTATAACATATGGGTCCTTCGACCTATTTCATCAAGGACATTATAATATTTTAAAACGTGCCAAAGCTTTGGGGGATTATCTTATTGTTGGGGTCACCACTGACTACTACGATACAGTGAGGGGCAAGCTGAATGTGGTGGAATCCTTGATGGAGAGGATTGAGCATGTGCGGGAGACTGGCTTTGCTGACAAGATCATCATCGAAGATCATGTGGGGCAGAAGCTGGAGGACATTCAGAAATACAACGTGGATATTTTTGCCATTGGCTCAGATTGGGTTGGCAAGTTTGATTATATAAAGGAGTTCTGCGAGGTTGTATATCTGGAGCGTACCAAGGGGATTTCCAGTACTATGCTGCGCATGAAGAACTATGAGCTAATTCGTTTGGGAATTATCGGCAACGGCAGGATTGCAGGCAGGTTCGTGGGGGAGGCTCGGTATGTCAGTGGCATCCATGTGGAGGGGGTCTACAATCCTCATCTCGA
>AUXO010987739.1_pt1 | contig 11945 bp, 6 predicted proteins | sample 768731 | NCBI WGS metagenome assembly AUXO01 (sample SAMN02715735, study PRJNA202380) | gut metagenome | biome: sheep rumen | host: Ovis aries | place: New Zealand: Palmerston North | reverse complement strand
TTAGATCAATGAAGTAATTATATATATTAATAGTTACTGAATAATTACCGAAAAATAATAAAGCTGTTATTTTTAGCATGGCAGAAAGACTGAGAAAGTACTTCCTTTTCCTATAACTGAAGAAACTTTTATATATCCGTTTTCCTTCAGGATTATTTCACGGGAAAGAAAAAGTCCTATCCCAAGCCCACTGTAGCCTTTTACTGCTTCTGAGCGATAGAACCTTTTGAAAATATCATTGAATTCATTTTTTGCGATACCTATACCTGTGTCAGAAATATCAAGGCACACATATGTCTCATAGCATATTGATTTTATGGATATCAGTCCGTTTTGGGGAGTATATTTTACAGCATTCTCAATTAAGTTATACACAGCTTCTTTTGTCCAGTTGAAATCGAAATCTGCCGTTACCTCCTCGTCTATATCAACGCAGATATTGATATTTTTTGCAGTGATAGATGTTATAAGTTCAGGGATCGTATCAGATATGAGTTTTCTTACACTTTGCCTTTTAATATTATTTACAGCGATTATACCTGCTTCAAGACGAGAAGATTTCAGCATTACCTCAAAAAGAAATCTAAGCTTTTCTGACTGCCTGTGCAGGTCGTTCAGTAAGATTCGTGTTTCTTCGTCCTGTATATCTTTTTCAGTAAGCAGTTCAATATAAAGACATACATCACTGACAGGCTGTCCTATCTGATGAGATACATTAGATATTATCATCTGCAAAGACTCTTTCTCGTCCTCAGCTGCCTCAAGCTTGCTTTTATTGATGTTTATATATCTTAATATAGAATCATATAATGACGATAATATACTTTCATCGTAATGAAGTTCTACAGGTCTTTCGTTTATAGCATCATCAAATGCTTTTGATAGCTTTTTATACATATTGACTGCTGAAATTTTTGAAATGATAATATAAATAAATTCGATAGTACATAAAATAAAAAGAATAAATAACAGCATTTTCATTTTGCTATACCTCCGGTCCATATATAGCCAAGTCCGTAGATATTCTTTATATATACCGGAGATTTAGGGTCGTCCTCGATTTTTTGTCTTAATCTTCTTATTGTTACGTTAAGTGCATTTTCGACTATGAAATCCGAATCATTGCTGTATATGGTTTCCATTAGCTGTTCTCTTGTGAGTATCTGACCTTTGTTTAGAATGAGCTTTTTCAGTAATTTCTGTTCGTTTTTGCTGAGTTCTATTGTTTTTTCTCCTTTTGAAAAAATCAGATTATCGAAATCAAGTACAAGGTCATCGATAGTAAAACGCATGGATGAATTTCCGTCACATCGTTTTAATACAGCTTTTATACGTTCCTGAAGTATCATCATACTGAAAGGCTTTGTAACAAAATCGTCACAGCCGACTATAAAGCCTGAAACAACGTCTGTTTCAAGATTGTTGGCTGTTAGAAAAATAATGGGCACGTTTGAAGCTGCTCTTATTTTTGAGCAGAATTCAAGTCCGCTGCCGTCAGGAAGCGATATATCAAGTATGATAAGGTCTATTTTGTTATTTTTGAATATATCTTCAGCGGTTTTTAATTCATGTGCCTGAAATGTGTTGTTTTCTTTGCTAAGGTATATGGAAAGTCCCTGATTTAATGAAATGTCGTCTTCAATTATTAAAATGTTGTGCATCGAGTTTTGCTCCTCTATATTAAATGTGGTGAGTGTGTTTTGTGTTTAAGACATTTATTATGCCTTATAGTTTAGTGTTACTGTGTGCTTACTATATATAAATAGCGATAATAAGACAAAACATTATTGTAATTATAACACTCAGTGTTTCGAGTGTCAAGCGAAGAGGGTTTAGCTTCAGATAATAAAAATATAAAAACTATAATGTTAATTTTCCCTGAATGTGGCTACGCCCTGCACGAGAGGGCGTCCCCTAAAGAATCAATACTTTTTCGACAAGCTGGTGACCGCATTACGATGCAGTCTTTTTTATTGCACGAAAGATAGAAAATAGTGTTATAGTATTGTAGAAACTGATGAAATTAATGAGCTGGGCATAAAATTTTGTTAGGTATATTGACATAAAAAGATGAATAGTGTATAATAAATAAAAAGTGCAGTTTTATTAAGTAAAAATAATTATCTTAATATACGAAGATAAAATCCAGATCAGAAATAAGGTGTCAGGACTATGAAATTTTTAACAGCCGTACATACCGATGTAGGCATAAAAAAAAGAACGAATCAGGATTCTGCTTTGATTATGGAGGCAGAAACAGAAATAGGAAGGATCCTTATGGCTGTTATATGTGACGGCATGGGAGGTCTTGCAAAGGGAGAAGTTGCAAGTGCAGCTCTGATAAATGCTTTTTCTGATTGGTTCAAAAATAAACTTCCGGAGATAGTGCAGAACGGAGTAGATCATCAGGCAGTATTCAATTCATTTGGAAGTATAGCCTTTGATATGAACCACCGTATAGGAGAATATGGTGCGAAGAATGGAGTAAGTCTTGGTACTACTATAGTTGTGATGCTTTTTGCAGCCGGAAGGTACTATATAATGAATATCGGAGATTCAAGAGCATATAAAATGACAGATACTATCTATCAGCTTACAAAAGATCAGACTTATGTACAGCGTGAAATAGATATGGGACGTATGACTCCTGAGGAAGCGAGTGTTAGCGACCAGAGAAATGTACTGCTCCAGTGCGTTGGAGCGAGCGATGTTATTTCTCCAGATTTTTATTCGGAAGAGATAGAGTCCGGTGATTGTTACCTGCTATGCAGCGATGGATTCAGACACACTGTAACTCCGTCGGAATTTTTTGAGAGAATGAATTCACAGATGCTTACAGACGAAAAAACAATGCTGGATACATTGATTTATTTTACTGAGCTAAATAAAAACAGACGGGAAACGGATAATATTACCGCTATTCTCGTCCGAGCGGATTGAGTGATTGTTATGCTGGAAATAGGACAAGTTATTGACGGAAAATATAAAATACTGAACGTTATCGGCAAGGGCGGTATGAGTATCGTTTACCTTGCGATGAACGAGAAAGCTAATAAGCAGTGGGCTATCAAGGAAGTGCGTAAAGACGGCAAGCAGGACTTTGATGTTGTCAAGCAGGGACTTGTGGCTGAGATAGATATGCTCAAACGTTTCAATCATCCTAATCTTCCGAGCATCGTCGATGTTATCGACGGCGACGGTACTTTTCTCATCGTTATGGACTATATCGAGGGTAATGCTCTTGATAAGAAACTTCAGGAGGAAGGAGCTCAGGATCAGGATGATGTTATTGCATGGGCAAAGCAGCTCTGCGACGTTCTGGGTTATCTTCATTCCAGAAAGCCGCCTATAATCTATCGTGATATGAAGCCTGCCAATGTTATGCTCAAGCCTGACGGCTCTGTAACGCTTATTGACTTTGGTACTGCAAGAGAATTCAAATATGCCGGTGTTGCTGATACCACTTGTCTTGGTACAAGAGGATATGCTGCTCCGGAGCAGTTCGGAGGTCAGGGACAGACTGATCCACGAACAGACATATACTGCCTTGGTGCGACCATGTATCACCTTGTTACAGGTCATAATCCGGCTGTATATCCGTATAAGATGTATCCGATAAGGCAGTGGAACTCCCTGCTTTCATCCGGACTTGAAGAAATAATACTTAAATGTACACAGCAGAATCCTGATGACCGTTATCAGACCTGTGCTGAGCTTATGTATGCACTTGAACACTATCAGGATCTTGATGCTGAAAGTAAGAAAGCTCAGAATTTCAAGTGGAGAACTTTCATTGCAACATCTGCATTAAGCCTTGTTATGGTAGGCGGTGCGTTGACGTTCAAGTCGCTTGAAAAGAGCAAAACTGCTGATACTTACGATTCATATCTGCTCAGAGCTTCTACTGCGGAGACTGATGAAGCATATGATCTTTATAATAAAGCCATTTCGCTGAAACCGGATGATGCTAAGGCATATAACGAGCTTCTGAACTACTTTAAAGGTGACGGAGTTCTGACAGCTGAGGAGAACTCTACACTCATAAAGCTGACTTCGGGTACTTCCGAAAAGCCGAGAGAAAAGGCTTTAAAAGACAGTGATCCGGAAGCATACTCACTCTTCTGCTATGATGTCGGAAGATATTATTATTTCAATTTCAATACTGATGCTGATGCTGATATCACTGACAGCACTGTTCGTCAGACCGGAGCTCAGTATGCATATGCATGGCTAAGCAAAATTCCGGATACTGAAAAGCTGAAAAAAGCTGCCGAGGATGAGCAGCGTAAGGACCACGATACAATTGCCGAAAAGGCTGAGATAATAACTAAAATGTCAAAGTTTATGAAGGACGGCGGAAGAGGTCAGGTAAACAATGAGGGCTATTATGAGTACTCTTTCCTCGATTACTGGAACGACTATTCTTCCATGATCGCTATGGACCTTGAAAGTACTGAAACTGTTACTATAGCACTTTCAGTTTATAAAAGCTTTGCTGTTACCGTTTATTCAAAGGCTGACGAATTCCTTAAAGTTAAGACTGAGGATGAGATAAAGGCTGAGTTTGACAAGATACTTGAGAATGTCGGAAAGATCAGCACTTATCCTACTTACTATGCTGAGAATAACGATAAACAGGCTGCGGAACTCAGAAAGCTGATAGATATGACTTTGGAACAGGTAAGCAATGCAGCTAAGTCACGACAGAAACAGGGAGGTGCGGAATAATGAGAGTTGCACTTTCTAATTTGGTTCTTGCTGCGGACTCTGAAAAGCTGATAAATTTATATCACAATGGCTTTATAGTCTGCATAATCCTTGCTATACTCTTCTTTGTAGCTGCTATTGTAATGTTTTTTGTATTTGATATAAGAAATATTTTCAATATCAAGACCGGAAGAGCTCAGAAGCGTAAGATAGACGAAATGGAAAAGGAGAATTCCCTTACCGGACGCTTTATAGCTCCTAATTCCAAAAAGAAGAAAAGCGGACTTACCGGTGAATTTTCCGGCAAGCTAAATAAGATAAAGAATGATTTAACTTCAAGAAAAGAAGCTAATAAACCTCAGGAGGAATTCAGTGCAAAGGAGTACTATGAAAAGCAGGAGTATCCTGAACAGGCATATAAGCCTAAGGCACTCGTAGAACCTCCGGCAGCAGCCGATAAGGAAGCTCCGAAGGCTGTTCAGAATGAGGAGATAAAGGTTGATGAGCTCGCAAACGAAAAGCCTGAAACTACTGTTCTTTCAGCTGCTCAGGCGGACATAAATGGTGTACAGGAGACATCAGTACTCTCAGAGACACCTGTTGACGACTATGGTGTACAGGAGACCTCAGTACTCTCAGAGACACCTGTAGACAACTACGGTGCACAGGAGACATCAGTGCTCTCAGAGATACCTGTAGACAACTACGGTGCACAGGAGACCTCAGTACTATCAGAGACATCTGTTGACGACTACGGTGCACAGGAGACATCAGTGCTCTCAGAGACACCTGTTGACAATTACGGTGCACAGGAGACTTCAGTGCTCAGTGCAGCTCCTGCCGCAGCTCAGACAGCACAGTCTGCCTCGGTTGAGAATACAGATATTGGTGACTATGCTCCTGTATACTCAGGATTTAAGATAACCAAAAATATAGTGCTCATACATACTCAGGAAATAATTGATATATGATATACGGAGGATAATTATGAAAAGGGATATGGCGAAGTTCAGGAAAATATTTATGCTGATGCTTTGCTGTTACTGGCTCATACCGCTGTCATTTTTGCTGATGATATTTGCGGACTTTAATATCCCCGGTATCAGAAGGATACTTGCCTATGGAGTCGGTATCCTGTTCTGGACCGGAGCTGTTTCCGGAACAGTATTTCTTATTATACTGGACAGAGCAAGAAAAAAAGAGAATTTTAAGGAAGACAAAACATTGTCTCCCGGAGCATTTGCATTTTTCCGGACAAGGCAGGCAAGACCGGTCGATATAATAACAATACCGGTCACAGCTGCCGCAGTTGTAATGATTTTCATAAAAGATGTACCGCAGACAATAAAGTTTGCAGTGTGGTCATTGGCTTTATTTATGATAATTTTTCATTCAGCAGTTAACGGAAGAAATTATATATATTTGAACAAAAGAGCACAGATGAAAGGATGAGTGGTAGAAATGAAAAAGAGTGAACTGGCTAAACGTGCCTCCGCACTTTCGGTTGCGGCTGCACTGACAGTTTCGGCACTATGCTGGGATAATGTGCTTCTTAATAATAAGGATATAACGGCTGTTTCCTATGCTGAGGACGCAGCTGCAGTGCCAAATAACAGAAAAAGTGCTATGGTTACCAGCAAATCTGAGTATCCTTCATGTCTGGTCATCACATCCCGTGAGCCGGAAATAGTCGGAGAGTTTGTCATAGGTGTTGAGTACTATGATATCGTAAGAAATTTCTTTGACATAAATATTATAATACCGGCTGACCCGAGTGATCCGGAGTCTGTTGAGGAGAGAAAGGTAATAAATGCCGACGGCGTAACTGTGCCTGCCGGTGCATATACTGTGGAGATAACTGCAAAAGAGGATACCCTTGCGGAAAATCCGTATGATCTGAATGGCTTTACTGACAATAAGCTCTCAGTTACTATAAATACATGGGACCTGAATGCATCTCAGTTCGTGTATCCGGAGAACGGAACCTCTTTCTTCTATCTTAATGACAATACTATCCTTTCACCTCTTGCGTATGATTATATCAAACACAGAGGCTATACCGATACAGGAAATATACTTATATCCAATGACGATGAGTACTCCGAGTTTGAGTCGGATATGTTTGAGCCGGATATGACTGTTTTGAAGGTAACTGAACTCAGAACAGGTGATGTTCCGGAGAGCAGTTCGTATACCATAAAACGTTATACTAAAGATAATTCAGTGCCATATTATTACGGTGAGAAAGTAAGGATAACTCCGTATGCTTCTAAGGTAAGAGTAAGCGGAGATCCTAATGTGTATACCAAGCCTTTCTTCTATACAGTAGGCAGCGGTGCTGTTACAGCAGAGCCTTTCACAGTGACACTAAAAAATGATTCCGGTGAATTTGTGGTAGAAGAACAGCCTGATAAGTTTATTGTAAAACCTGCAAATGCCGATGTTGTCGCAGGTAAGATATATCAGATAGCTGTTGAGTTCGATACGGGTACTGTAGTTACCAATGAGCCTCTTGTCATAGATAAAAATAATATGACGGGCGATATAAAGTGCATTACTAAAATTGAAAGCACTGACTTTACTGTAAACAATAATACAAGCTTCGGAAGAGCTGTTCTGAGCGAAGATCATAAGCTGCTCACAGTTACTCCTAACAGCGGCTATTCGCTTGGAAAGGTGTATATCATACCTGACAGCGACAAAAAGCGTGTGGAGCTTCTGCCGCAGAATAATCCGGACGGTTCTGTAAGCTATAATATTGATACCACTAATATCCACTGCAATGCGACTATTGAGATCAATTATTTCCTTGCCCTCAGTATTGACCTTGCTGAACTTGCAAGAAGCGGTCAGGTTTTGCCGCTTGCCGACGGTATTGGAAAGGTCGAGATAGTAGGTCAGCATCATACAAGCGGATTCTTCTATGAAGACCGTAAAGAGAATTCTTTTGATGTCAGCCACGGTATCACAGGTGCTCAGCTCCTTGTGACTGTTACAGATAACGGTGCGGATGACATATCAAATCCTGCACATAAGTGGATGATACACAGCGTCAATTACAATGGCGGAAGCAATGGAGTTCGTGTAAGAGAAGATGATCCTACAAGAAAGCTCGTCGACATAATGTTTGACCTTAAATCTCCGAGCCATAATGTTCAGGTTCAGTTTGAGCTTCAGGCCTTTGCTCAGAGCATAACTGCCGGTGAGGGCGGTACAGCTGAGCTTCAGGGCATAGATGCTGACGGAAATGCAAATTACTCCGGCAGTATAACAGTCAACGCAGTTCCGAAAGCAGGATATTACGTAAAGTCCATAACAAGGAACGGCACAGAGATATTCAGTGCAGCAGAGACAAACGGTGCTGTTATCAGCAATAACGGAATGGTATCTCTCACTGACCCTGAAAAGGTAAAAACAGAAAATAACTATGAGGTAGTATTCGCAGAAGCAGAAGAAAACAGCAATACTGCGTCGCTGAATATTACAAAGATAAACGACAGACTCGATCCGGCTATGGATACTTCACTGCTATGGAATGGCAGCGGTAAGAGCTATAATGTCAGCACTCTTGTTGATGAGTATGATATTGAAGTGACCGGTGAAGATGCTGAATACAATTATTATGAAGCTTCGGCTGAGTCTGAAGATTATAATTTCATACAGGCAGCAAAAGTAGTTTGTCATGAGAAAATACAGCAGACCGGTGAGAAAATACATACAGTTTATTTCCTCGATAAGACTACCGGTGTTGTAACAAAGACTTCTATAGCAGTAAATGCAGTTGCTCCTGATATACAGATAACAGCCTTTGACGTTACTACAGATAAGTCAACTCTGAGATTCCTTTCGTTCGGTATTTTCGGCCATGACACAATGACAGTAAAGGTAACAGCTGAGGACAAGAGCTTAGTACCGCTTACTATCGACGCAATAAGTGCGGTAAGCAGCAACGGCGATGTATATGCAGAGAAAGCTCCCGAGGACGCATCCGCTTCTGTTGAATTCACTTTTGACCCGGATAAGGACCCTCACAGAGAATTTACCGTTCAGGCAAGCTCTATGGGAGTAACCGGAGTTTCATATACCGTTAATGTCGAAAACGGCGACATAAAGAATGTTACTCCAAGTAACGAGGAGACAGGATATATCAACCTTTATCTCGAAACCGGAGCTCCGGACGTTAATATATCACCGGTAATTCGCTCCGGCGGAAATGATAACGCTTTTGAGACTGCTCTCGAAAACAGCAAGAAGAGCGACAAGAATCATAACGGTTTCTACCATAATGACGGACTGAAATTCCACGCTTACAGCAGTCCAAAGAATTCAGTCTGGACTAACGCTCCGTTTGAGTATAAGGTAGAAGCTTCCGATAAGTACTCCGGTATAGAGAGCGTAAGCGTCAACGGAAAGGTCGTTTCAAGAAGTTCTGACCCTAAGCTGTTTGAGTCGGCAGAAAGTGCTGATTGCAGATATACAGGCTACTACAAGGCTGATATGGCTGACGGTTCAAACAGTATAACTGTAACAGCTGAGGACCTTGCAATGAACAAGTCTTTCCCTGTATCAAAGACTATAAGGATAGACCGTTCAGCTCCTGAGCTGAAAATCGAAAGTGCGGTCGTAGTTGACGGTAACGGAAATAAATCAGGATATACAAGCGGTTCATGGACTAATAAACGTGTGGTTCTGACATTATCTGCTGAGGATAAGGAATCCGGAGTATATTCCATAAACTCATTGGGAAAAGAAAAACTCGAATTTGCAGGCGAAGAGGTAGACAGTGCTACAGGTATCAGCAGGAAAAAACGCTATACATTGACTATACCTGCCGGAAACAATGGAACCTACATATTCGATGCTGTCGACAATGTAAGCAATAAGAGCAAGCAGGTTTCGTTCACTGTAAGAACTGAGGATTTTGCTCCTTCTGTAAACAGTTTTTATTTCGATAAAAATAAATCCGGCTACTCAATAGACGATGAGGACGATAATTCCTATCCTGCACAGGAAATGGATTACGGTTACTATTTCTTTGATGATACAGTAGTAAGGATAAACGCTGCTGATGATGGTGGAAATATAAGTTCCGGTATCAATCGCTATGAGTATGCACTCATAGATGCAAGTCTTATCCCGGACGGAACTGATATAAACGACAGCCTTATAGCTGAGGCAGGTATACACACTATCAGCGGAAAGTCCGAGCCGGTATTCAGAGTTCCGGCAAACTGGGCCGGACAGATAGTCGCAAGAGTATTCGATAATGCTGGAAATTGCAGCGGCTGGCGTACTCCTGACGGTATCATACTTGAGTCTCAGGCTCAGCACAACGCTGAGGAGCATATAAGTATTCAGCTCCCTGAAACAGCTTACAAAACTACAGGTACAGGCGTTAAGCTTTATGATAAGGCTGTACGCATACCTATGGTCATAAAGGATAATACCGGTATAGGTGCTGTTGACTGGGCGTTGAATACATCTGACGATCAGGCTCTTAGTGCCGGACATATCGGCATAAGCAGTATAGACCATATCGATGATGACAGATACGAAGTGGGTTCGGTTATCAAGGACTCTGCCGGCATAAACTGGACTATCACCGAAATGGATAAGAATAATATCACAAGACTTGAAGCTGTTGTTTCTGTAAATCAGGAACGCAGCAATATGGAGCTTTCAGTCAGCATGAAGTGTAATTCAGGACATTCAAGTGCATCATCTGCAAGCTTCTCTATAGATACTCAGGCTCCTGTGATACAGTCTGTAACTTTTGATAACAATGCAGCGAATGAGGTAAACGGAAAGAAGTATTATAATACTCACAGAACAGCTACAGTAAGAGTAAAGGAGAGAAACCTTGATACCAAGAAACTCAACGAGCTTATAAATGTGGCTGTGTCAAATCCTTCCGGACCTGTAACTGCTGAAAGTTCGTATACAGTAGGACAGTGGAGACTCGTCAGCGGTGAGTCGGATATTGACAGCGATAACGCTAATATCTGGGAAGCAAAGGTTACATTCATTGCTGATGCAGACTATACATTCAGTATGGCAGCAGCTGATGCAGCAGGTCATAAGAGCGGAGCTTCAAATACAGAGGCATTCACTATCGATACTATAGCTCCGGTACTTACTGCCTCATTCGATAACAATGATGCGAAGAACGAGGTATACTACCATGCTGCAAGAAAAGCGACCGTAAAGATAGTGGATCATAACTTTGATCCTAAGGCAGTAAAGTTTGATCTGAGTGCGTTTGACTCTGATAATACAAGCTATGTAAGTCTTCCTTCACTCAATATAGAGCCTGATTCATGGAAACGCAGCAGCTCTGATCCTGATGAGTGGACAGCAAGCGTGGTATTCTCAAGAGACGGAAAGTACTCTTTCAGACTGAATTATACCGATCCTGCAAGAAACAGTGCATCACCATATAGTTCAGGTACATTCTATATCGATACAACAGCTCCTAAGATAATGCAGACCTTTACCGGAGAATTGTCCGATAAAAGGGCTGTAAACGGAACTTTCGCACCTACTGTTACCTTCCTTGACTTCAATATGGCAGATGAGGGTATGGCAGATAAGCTTTGCAAGGTAGTTATAGAAAAGGTGGATGTAAACGGTAAGACCGATAAGAAATTCACTTGTTCTTCTCAAAAATTCAGAAGCGGAACATTCTCAACTGCTGCAAGCTATGAGCTGATATACGATATATTTGGTGATGATCCCGAAACAGACGGTATCTATAATATCACCATAACTGCCGAGGATATGGCTGGAAACGCAGCAAGACCTCAGCATCTCACAGTGTCTGTAAACAGATACGGTTCAACATATGAGGTAATAAATGAACCGGCTATCGATGCGATCAAAAAATTCAGTGAAGGTACGCCGGTAAGCACTGAATTGCAGGTAGTTGTAAGAGAGATAAGTCCTTCAGAGATAACTGAGGACAGGGAAGTTACTGTTATAAGAAACGGTTATGATACCAAAAAGATCGATTCAGCTGGACTGAATATCGAATCCTATAAGACCGGCAATAAAGAAGTGAATGCGGCAGAAAGCGAAGAAGAACCGGACGGCTGGTATGAGTATATTTACACGTTGAATAGCGATAATTTCAATGCTGACGGTAACTATCTCATAAATATACAGTCGAAGGATGAAGCCGGAAATATCAACAGCAATAACGCTCCGGTATACGCTGAGAGAAAGTGCGGAATTGAATTCAC
>AUXO012493503.1_pt1 | contig 11946 bp, 13 predicted proteins | sample 768731 | NCBI WGS metagenome assembly AUXO01 (sample SAMN02715735, study PRJNA202380) | gut metagenome | biome: sheep rumen | host: Ovis aries | place: New Zealand: Palmerston North | reverse complement strand
TAGCTCAGTTGGCTAGAGCACACGGTTCATACCCGTGGTGTCGAGGGTTCGAATCCCCCCTTCGCTATTCATTTGCTTCAGGTTTTTCCTGGAGTTTTTTTTATGCCTATTTTCAAGAAACGAAGGGATTTATTCTTGTTAACTAGAAAGTCTTGTGATATAATTCAACATTAAAGGGCCTAGTGTGCCCCTTTGGATTTAGATGACAGATTTAGAGGAAAGATGGCTGCGTTTTTTGCAGTGATAGGAGTAATAGTATGAAAAAAATAGTAAAGAAGTATAAGCATATTTGGACCCTTTTGTATGTATTTATTTACCTGCCATGGTTCATGTATTTAGAAAAGAATGTAACAACGGTTTATCGAGTGATGCACACTAGGTTAGATGATATCATTCCATTTTGTGAATACTTTATTATTCCTTACCTTTTGTGGTTTGCTTATATTCCGGCAGTATTTATTTTCTTTTTCTTTAAATCAAGAGAAGAGTATTATAAATTGTCGGCCAATCTCTTTGTAGGAATGTCAATTGCTTTATTGATTTGTACCCTGTTCCCAAACGGACAGGATCTAAGAACATATGTAGATCCTGATAAGAACATGTTCACTTATATTGTATCGACTCTGTATAAGGGAGATACCAATACCAATGTTTTCCCGAGTATTCACGTATTTAATTCCGTGGGAGCCTGTCTTGCCCTTTATAAGAGCAAGTGCATTAAACATAGAAAGCCGGTACTTTTCTTGGCCAGCCTTTTAACGAGTTTAATTGTTTTATCTACGATGTTCTTAAAACAGCATTCCTTCTTAGATGTGATTGGAGGAATGCTTCTTGCTGGAATTATGTATATTTTTGTTTATGTATTACAATACCAGCCAAACAAGAAGGCCTATAAGGAAAAAGAAGATTTGGCATAAGAATTTCCCCAGGGAATGAAAGGATTACTATGAGAGTTGGATTAGGTTATGATGTTCATCGTTTTGCAAAAGACCGAGATTTCATTATTGGCGGTGTTAAGATTCCTTATGAAGAGGGATTGTTAGGACATTCTGATGCAGATGTTTTAACCCATGCCATTATGGATGCCCTTTTGGGTGCAGCGGCACTGGGAGATATAGGAGAGCATTTCCCGGATACGGATGAAAAATACAAGGATGCCTCAAGTATAGAACTTTTAAAAGAGGTAGGCCTTTTGTTAGACAAAAGTTTATATGTGATTAATAATATTGATGCAACGATTATCTGTCAGGCGCCAAAGATTTCGCCATATAAGGATCAGATAGTAAAAAATATTGCTCAGGCCTTAGATATTTCTACTGACCAGGTATCCATTAAGGCCACAACAGAAGAAGGATTAGGGTTTACCGGGGCTAAGGAAGGAATTTCCTGCCAGGCCATCTGTGCAATTGATGATGTGTTTCCTTATTCCGATCAGATGAATGGTGGAAATGCCTGTCCCGGATGTGGAGGTTGTGGTGTCAGATAAATGGAAATTAAAACCGGTTGGTTTAGAAGATCTTTCTTTGCTTAGCGAGTATTTTGCCAAGAGACCTTCCGGTATTTGTGAGAATGCTGTTTTTGACACTTATCTTTGGCAGAATTATTATCGGCCGGAGTATATAAAAAAAGAGAATTTTCTATTCTTTCTTTTACATGATAAAGAAGAAATTTACACTGTTATGCCTTTGTGCGAGAGAAAATACTGCAAGGAGGCGTTTCAGGAAATCCAAAACTATTTTACCAAGAAACTTGAAAAAAAATTATTTATGGATATGGTGGATGAGGAAATGTTAGAACTTTTGGAATTGCCAAAGGAAAAATATGAGATTACCACCAATCGTGACTATTATGATTATATCTATGAAGGTAAGCGGATGGCCGGTTTATCAGGAAGGAAGCTTCATAAAAAGAAAAATCACCTAAATGCCTTTATGCGAGAATATGGGGATTGCTCCTATTACAAGAGCCTTACCTATGATGATGCTGAGGATATTATTACTAGAATGGATACTTGGTTATGTGATAGCAATGAAAGAGAAGAAAACATTTATGCCAAGGCTGAGAATGAAGGGTTTAAGCGTATTTTAAAGGAGAGAATGCCCTTGGATTTTAAAATGGGTGGAATTTATGTTCATGATAAACTAGAAGCCTTTGCAGCGGGTTCCATGTCTCCTAATCTTGATATGTGCTATATCCATATTGAGAAGGCAAATCCTTCTATTCGAGGTCTTTATACTGCTATTAGTAGTTGGTTTATTAAGCATGAATATCCTGAGGTTAGCCTGGTGAATCGGGAGGATGATATGGGACTTATGGGACTTCGTCATTCCAAGGAGTCTTACCAGCCCATTGAGCTTATAAGCAAGTATCAAATCAGGGAAAAATAGGAAGGAGCCGGTGGATGGTTGAACTTTTAAGTGAGGAAAAAAAACGTAAGACCTATCGGCTTTATCAGGAGGTTTTTCAGGATCCGGTGGCCTATGCAGACTTGTATTATCATTCCTTTATTCAGGATTCCAAGGTTTATGCTATTTTTCAAGATGGACGTTATGTGTCTATGATTCACTTAAGGGAAAGAAAGCTATCCTATCAGGGAAAAATTTTTTTAGCCTATTATCTTTATGGCGTTGCTACAGAAAAAAAGTATAGAAGGAAAGGGTATGCCGGAAGCATCTTAAAAATAATAATAGAAGAAGCTAGAAAGAATGACATTCCCCTGATTCTTTTAACAGAGATTCCCGAGTTCTACAAGGTCTATGGTTTTGAAAGTCTTGGGATTATGCCAGAACCTGTGCTCTTCCAAGAAGATTTTTATAAATCACTTGGATTGAATCTGGTAAAAGCGCAAAGGAAAGATTATCCTAAAATGGGAGAATTTTTAAAAAAAGAAAAATCACAGGTAGTTTGTCAGGAGTATAGGGAAGAATATTTTTGTAACTATGCAAAGGTTTTGGCCTGTGAAGATGGAACGTATTATCTTGTTTACGACCAGAATCAACTGGTGGGAATCATTGCCACGATTTTCTGCCCGAATCACTCAGTGAAGGAAGAGTGGTTTATAGAAGCTTGGGACAAGGCAAGAGTTTTAAACAAAGACTATGGGAATCATCTTATGATTTTAAGAACAAACCATTTAAAACAGGATGATTTAAATACAATCCCCTGGGATTTACCGGAGGAAATCTAAAATTCGAGGAAGCATATGTTTGAACGATTAGGAAAAAAATTCAAGGATTACTCAGATGAAATGTACGAGGTCATTAAGGAACGTGATCCGGCCATTAAAGATAAAAAAGAAATCTATCTTTATCCTTGCTTCTGGGCGATTTGGGATTATAGAAAAGCTCATAAATTCTATGAAAAAGGGGAATTTTATAAGGCCAGAAAGATATCTCAAAAATCAGCCAGAAAAACAGGGATTGAAATCCATCCAGGAGCTAAGATCGGAAAAGGATTCTTTATTGATCATGGTCATGGGGTGGTGATAGGTGAAACCACAATTATTGGAGAGAATGTGACTCTTTATCAGGGAGTGACCTTAGGTGGAACCGGTAAGGAATGTGGAAAAAGACATCCTACCTTATGCGATAACGTCATGGTTAGTGCCGGTGCAAGGGTCTTAGGTTCTATTACCGTGGGAGAAAATTCTAAGATTGGAGCCGGTTCAGTGGTACTAAAGGATGTACCTGCCAATTGTACGGTGGTGGGTGTTCCGGGTCACGTGGTAAAGAGAGACAATGTTCGTCTTCCTAGACAGGATCTGGATCAGATTAATTTCCCGGATCCGATTGCCATGGACCTAGTCAATATCCACAAGGAAAATTCCATGCTTCGCCGGGTAATCTCGGAGTTATGCCAGGAATATGAGAAAGCGACGGGAGAACCTATTACCCCGGGTCTTACCAATCAAACAGAAAATCACAAGGAAGGAGAATAGATTATGATCTTATACAATACTTTAACAAGAGAAAAAGAAACATTTATCCCGAATGAAGAAGGAAAGGTAAAGATGTACACCTGCGGACCTACTGTATACCATTATGCCCATATTGGTAACCTCCGTTCTTACATTATGGAGGATGTTCTTTTAAGAGAGTTAAGATATGAAGGTTATGAAGTAAAGCGTGTAATGAATATTACAGATGTGGGACACCTTTCTTCCGATGCTGATACAGGTGAAGATAAGATGGTAAAGGGTGCTTTACGTGAGCACAAGTCTGTCATGGAAATTGCAAAATTCTATACCGACGCTTTTTTTGAAGATTTTAAAAAGTTAAATAATATTTATCCGGAGGTAGTAGAGCCTGCTACCAACTGTATCGACGATTTTATCAAGGTGGTAAGCGTTCTTTTAGAAAAGGGACATGCTTATATAGCAGGTGGTAATGTGTATTTTGATACTTCTACCCTAGAAAATTATTATGCGCTAACGCCTCATAAGGAAGATGATTTACGAGTGGGCGTTCGTGATGATGTGGAAGCAGATGAAAATAAGAAAAATCCTGCAGATTTCGTCTTGTGGTTTACTAAGTCTAAGTTTGAAGACCAGCAATTAAAGTGGGACAGCCCATGGGGCGTAGGATATCCGGGATGGCACATTGAGTGTTCTTGTATCTCCATGAAACATCTTGGAGAAAATCTGGATATTCACTGTGGTGGGGTAGATAATATTTTCCCACACCATACCAATGAGATTGCTCAATCTGAGGCTTATTTAGGACATAAGTGGTGTAATTACTGGTTCCATGTACAGCATTTAAATGACCGTAATGGAAAGATGTCAAAGTCGGAAGGAAACATCCTTACCGTTTCTACCTTAGAAGAAAAGGGCTATCATCCATTGGTATATAGATTCTATTGCTTGCAGTCTCATTATCGCAAGCCATTGGAATTTACCTTTGAAAATCTTGATAATACCAAGGCAATCTATGAGAAATTAACCAGCAGAGTTGCAGAACTTGCTAAACAGGTTACCCCAGACCAGGTGGTAGATTCTTCTTTATTAGATGAGAACAAGAGGAAGTTTATTAACGTAGTTGGAAATGATATTAATACTGCTTCCGGAATTAGTTTGCTTTATGATACCTTTAAGCTTGAGGCAAATCCTGCAACTAAACTTGCAGTTCTTGAAAGTTTTGATGAAGTTTTGGGAATTGGAATCAAGGAGATGGAAAGTGGAAGGGTTACTCAGGAAGTAGAGTCAGTGGATGAGGATCTCTTAGCCTATATCAATGAAAAGATTGAAGAGAGAAAAGAAGCCAAGAAGGCAAAGGACTTTACCAAGGCAGATGCGATTCGAGATGAATTAAGGGCAAAGGGAATTGAAATTAAGGACACCCGTGAAGGTGTAGTTTGGAAGAGAATTTAATGGATTTATATAGTGAAATCAAAGAACAAATGAATCTTTCAGAGTCGGATCCCAATCTCTATTCTCCCTTGGTACTTGCTTATTTAGGAGATGGAATCTTTGAACTTGTTATTCGGAGTCTCTTGGTAAGTAGGGGAAATATACCGGTAGAAAAATTACATAAAAAGGCCACCAAATATGTAAAAGCAGAGGCTCAGGCTGCGATTATGCATGGCCTTAAAGGAAGTTTTTCAGACAAAGAATGGGAAATTTATCGGAGAGGAAGAAATGCAAAGTCCTATAGTTCGGCGAAAAATGCCAGTATTATGGACTACAGGATTGCTACAGGCTTTGAAGCTCTGATGGGTTATTTATATTTGAGCAAAAATAGCGATCGAATGATGGAGATTATAAAAAAAGGAATGGAGATCATTGATGGAGAACAAGGACACACAGGTGAATGAGTCTGTAATTGAAGGAAGAAACCCGGTGCTTGAGGGGTTTCGTGCAGGAAAAACAATTGATAAATTATATGTCTTAGATGGCTGCACAGATTCAGCAGTGCGTACCATTATTCGGGAGGCGAGAAAACATGATTCCATCCTGGAATTTGTGCCAAAAGAAAGATTGGATCTATTGTCCAGTACGGGACACCATCAGGGAGTGATTGCTAAGTGCGCTGCCTATGCCTACTCCACCGTGGAAGAGATGCTAGAAAAGGCAAGAAGCAAGGGAGAGGATCCTTTCTTGATTCTTTGTGATGAAATCGAAGATCCCCATAATTTAGGGGCAATTATTCGAACCGCTAATATTGCCGGAGCTCATGGGGTGATTATTCCCAAGAGACGGTCAGTAGGAATTACCCCAACCGTTGCTAAATCCTCTGCCGGCGCGGTTAGTTACACCCCGGTTGCCAAGGTTACCAACCTTTCTAAGACTATAGAAGATTTAAAAAAAGAAGGCTTGTGGTTTGCTTGTGCGGACATGGATGGGAGTCCCATGTATGACCTTGACCTAAGAGGTCCTTTAGGTTTAATCGTTGGTAATGAAGGAAATGGTGTTTCACGTTTGGTAAAAGAAAAATGTGATTATATAGCAAGTGTTCCTATGTTTGGAGAAATCAATTCCTTAAATGCTTCCGTGGCATGTGGAATCCTTGCTTATGAGGTAGTACGTCAAAGATTAAAAAAATAATTTTTAACAGAAGGACCAGCTAGTTCTGGGGCGGGTTATGTCATGAATCAAAAATTAAAATTATATGGCTTTAATAATTTAACAAAATCCCTTAGTTTCAATATCTATGATGTTTGTTATGCTAGGTCGGAACGTGAGCAAAAGGAATACATTGAATATATTGATGAACAATATAATTCAGACCGTTTAACAAAGATTATTGTAAATGTTGCAGAGATGATTGGCGCAAAGATTTTAAATATTTCCAAGCAGGACTATGATCCTCAGGGAGCCAGTGTAACCATGTTAATCTCCGAGGAAAACCGTGAGGTGATTCCGGAAAGTTTAGAGTCCAACACCAGTGAAGAGGGTGTTACCATGGAAATGTTAGAAAGTGATACGGTTTTGGCTCATTTGGATAAAAGTCATATTACGGTTCATACCTATCCGGAATTTCATCCTGGAAGTTCCATTGGTACCTTTCGGGTAGACATTGATGTTTCTACCTGTGGAACCATTACACCATTAAAAACCCTAGATTACTTGATTGGTTGTTTTGATTCTGATATTATTAGCATGGACTATCGAGTACGAGGTTTTACAAGAGACATTGATGGAAAGAAAGTCTTTTTGGAAAATAAAATTAATTCCATTCAGGAATATGTTCCGGATGAGATTTTAAAAAAATATGATGCCATGGACTTTAATATTTATCAGTGTAATTTGTTTCATACCAAGATGCTGATAAAAAATGTAGACCTAAAGAATTATCTATTCCGTTCCACCATAGAAGATATCGATCCGGAAACAAGAATCGATATGGAACATACTCTTAGAAGAGAAATGGTAGAGATCTATAATGGAATGAATATTTACTAATTTAGTTTGGGAGAGATTTGATATGCCGGATCAAAGCAGAGCTCCAATCTTGGAAGCCTTAAATAATTTAAAAGTAAACCGAGTGGTACCTTTTGATGTACCTGGACATAAGAGAGGAAGGGGAAATCAAGCCCTGCTTGATTTCCTTGGGGAAAAGTGTTTGTCGGTGGATGTAAATTCCATGAAACCTTTGGATAATCTATGTCACCCGGTTTCTGTGATAAAAGAAGCGGAGGACATCGCTGCGGAAGCATTCGGGGCGGCCCACGCTTTTTTTATGGTTGGAGGTACCACGTCTGCGGTACAATCCATGATTCTTAGCGTTTGCAAGGAAGGGGATGAAATTATCCTTCCAAGAAATGTGCACCGTTCCGCAATTAATGTTTTGGTTTTGTCCGGAGCAATTCCGGTTTATGTTAATCCGGACACGGATTCAAACCTTGGAATTTCCTTGGGGATGAAATTAGAAGATGTAAAAAGAACCATTGATGCCCATCCGAATGCCAAGGCAATTTTAATTAACAATCCTACCTATTATGGGGTTTGCTCCAACCTAAAAGAAATCACAGAGTATGCACATAAACGAGGCATGTATGTGTTAGCAGATGAAGCCCATGGAACGCATTTTTATTTTAATGACAAGCTTCCTATGGCTGCAATGCATGCAGGGTGTGATATGGCTTCTGTATCCATGCATAAATCCGGAGGAAGCCTTACCCAGTCTTCCTTTCTTTTGCTAGGTCCAAATGTGAATCAGGATTATGTCAGACAGATTATCAATTTAACCCAAACTACTTCGGGTTCTTATCTTTTAATGTCTTCCCTGGATATCTCAAGACGTAATCTGGCTATGCATGGACAGCAAATCTTTGATAAGGTGATTACCTTGGCAGATTATGCCAGAACCGAGATCAATGAAATCGGAGACTATTACGCCTATTCCAGCGAGATAATTAATGGGGATTCCGTTTATAATTTTGACGTAACAAAACTTTCCATTAATACTTTAAAAACCGGTCTTGCTGGCATTGAAGTATACGATTATTTAAGGGATGAATATGATATACAGATTGAATTTGGTGACTTGGGAAATGTCCTTGCCTATATTTCCGTGGGAGACAGGGACCGGGACATTGAACGCCTAGTGGGAGCCCTAAAGGAAATCAGAAGACGTTACCATAAGGATCAAACGGGTATGTTGACGCAAGAATATATTTCTCCTAAAGTAGCTGTTTCACCAAAGGAAGCTTTTTATGGCAATAAGATTTCTGTGCCGATGGAAGCGTCGATCGGTGGAATTTGTGGAGAATTTGTAATGTGTTATCCTCCGGGAATCCCAATCCTTGCACCGGGAGAAGAGATTACAGGGGATATTGTAGACTATATTAAATATGCAAAAGAAAAGGGATGTATGATTTTAGGTCCGGAAGACCTGGATTGTAATTATTTAAACATCCTTTCCAATTAGAGAGGAGAGAATATGGAACTTTGGTTTACAGAAAACCATGCACCAGGTGCAAGATTTTCTATCAAGGTAGAAAAACAAGTTTACAGTCAAAAAAGTGAATATCAGCAAATTGATATCTTTGATTCCAAAGAATTTGGTCGATTTATGACTTTAGATGGCTATATGATGTTAACTCAAAGGGATGAATTTATTTACCATGAAATGATTACTCATACAGCCATGGCCGTAAATCCTAAGATTCAAAAGGTATTAGTCATCGGTGGAGGAGATGGTGGTGCAGTAAGGGAATTAACCAAGTATCAAAGCATTCAAACCATTCACCTGGTAGAGATTGATGAAATGGTAATTGAAGCAAGCAAGAAATATATGCCGTTTACTTCGGACAAGCTAAATGATCCTAGGGTTTTGATAATGATCTGTGACGGTCTACGCTATGTTCGATCCTGCAAGGAAGCGTATGATTTGATTATTGTGGATTCCACGGATCCCTTTGGTCCCGGGGAAGGACTTTTTACCAAGGAATTTTACGGGAATTGTGAGGATATTTTAAGTCCGGAAGGAATTTTGATAAATCAACATGAAAGTCCATTTTATGGGGAGGATGCCCTGGCTATGCAAAGAGCTCATAAACGAATTTATGAGACATTCCCTATTTCAAAGTGTTATCAGGCTCATATTCCAACCTACCCATCGGGACATTGGCTCTTTGGTTTTGCCTCTAAAAAATATGATCCGATCAATGATTTTAAGGAAGAGGAATGGACCAAATTTGGCCTTGAAACCAAATATTATAATAGGGAATTACACAAGGGAGCCTTTTGCCTTCCAAACTATGTAAAGGAGTTATTGAATGAAGTGGAATAAAAATATTGAAACTTTTCTTGGTTGCCAGGCAGGATTTGAAGAGGCGGAGATGGTAATCTTTGGAGCACCCTTTGATTCCACCACTTCCTATCGACCTGGAACAAGATTTGCTTCGGCAACCATGAGACATGAATCCTATGGCCTTGAGACCTATAGCCCTTATCAGGATTTGGACCTATGTGATTTTGCCATTTTTGATGGAGGAGACTTGGAACTTCCTTTTGGGGATAGTGAGATGGCCTTACAACAAATTGAAGAGGCTGCCGACCAGATTGTAACTAGTGGAAAGCTTCCTTGTATGATTGGAGGAGAACACCTGGTGACCTTAGGAGCGTTTCGATCTGTCTTAAAAAAATATCCGGACCTGGTATTGATTCAGTTGGATGCTCATACAGACCTTAGAGAGGATTATCTGGGAGTTAAGCTTTCTCATGCCTGTGTTGTAAGGCGATGTTACGACCTAATAGGAGACGGACGCATCTACCAGTTTGGTATTCGTTCCGGCCTAAAGGAAGAGTTTTACTGGGCCAGGGAGCATACGCATTTGCAGAAATTTAATTTTGATGGATTAGAAGAAGTAGTTGATTTTCTGGTAAAAACGAATGTTCCGGTATATTTTACCATTGATTTAGATGTGCTTGATCCGTCTGTTTTTCCAGGAACGGGAACCCCGGAAGCGGGAGGGGTATCATTTATGGACTTACTTGATGCCATTCATCAAATTTCCCGTACCAGACTTGTGGGCATGGATGTAAATGAACTTTCTCCGCTTTTAGATGCCTCCGGAGCATCCACAGCGGTAGCATGTAAAGTGTTAAGAGAACTGTCATTGGCAGTCTTACATAATCGAAAAAAATAAAGTATTACGGAGGTTACTATGGGTAGAGCTTTAATTATTGGCTGCGGAGGAGTAGCAAGTGTTGCAATTTGGAAATGTTGTCAAAATGACAAGGAATTTACAGATATTATGATTGCCAGTCGTACCAAATCAAAGTGTGATGACTTAAAGAAGCGAATTGAAGAGGCTGGTTTTTCTAAGACAAGGATTGAGACAGCAAGAGTGGATGCAGACAAGGTGGAAGAATTGGTGGACCTGATTTCCAGTTATAAGCCGGATGTGGTATTAAACCTTGCCCTTCCATACCAGGATTTAACTATTATGGACGCCTGTCTTGCCACCAAGACAAATTATGTGGATACCGCTAATTATGAGCCGGAAGATACGGCTAAGTTTGAGTATAAGTGGCAGTGGGCTTATAGAGAACGATTTAAAGAAGCTGGAATTACCGCACTTTTAGGTTCAGGATTTGATCCTGGTGTTACCGGTGTTTTTTCAGCCTATGCCTTAAAGCATGAATTTGATGAGATTAACTACATTGATATTTTGGATTGTAACGGAGGAGATCATGGATATCCATTTGCTACAAACTTTAATCCGGAGATCAATATTCGTGAAGTCTCTGCCAATGGCTCGTACTGGGAGGATGGTCATTTTATCGAGACCAAGCCTATGGAAATCCATAAGACCTATCATTTTAAAGAGGTGGGAGAGAAGGATATCTACCTTCTCCACCATGAGGAGTTGGAGTCTTTGGGTATTAACATCCCAGGTATCAAGCGCATTCGTTTCTTTATGACCTTTGGAGAGTCTTATCTTCGTCATTTGAATTGCTTAATTAATGTTGGCATGACTTCGATTGAACCGATTATGTTTGAGGAAAAGGAAATTGTCCCTTTACAGTTTTTAAAGGCAGTGCTTCCGGATCCAGCATCTCTTGGTCCTAGAACCGTGGGAAAGACCAATATTGGTTGTATCTTTAGGGGAAAGAAGGACGGAAAAGACAAGAACTACTATCTCTTTAATGTATGCGATCATCAGGAGGCATATAAGGAGACGGGTGCTCAGGCAGTAAGTTATACCACGGGTGTTCCTGCCATGATTGGTGCCAGCCTTGTAATGAACGGAACCTGGAATAAGCCTGGTGTTTATAACATCGAAGAGTTTGATCCGGATCCATTTATGGATCGTTTAAATGCCTTTGGTTTACCATGGCAGGAAGATCGTAATCCGGTTTTAGTAGAAGAATAAATTTTTTTCAAAAAAACTCTTGCATTCTTCACGGGTCTATGTTAATATATCCGAGTGCTTACAAAGCACTAAGCTGATGTGGCTCAGTCGGTAGAGCGTCGCCTTGGTAAGGCGGAGGTCACGGGT
>AUXO017767568.1_pt1 | contig 11947 bp, 9 predicted proteins | sample 768731 | NCBI WGS metagenome assembly AUXO01 (sample SAMN02715735, study PRJNA202380) | gut metagenome | biome: sheep rumen | host: Ovis aries | place: New Zealand: Palmerston North | reverse complement strand
TGTCGCCGGAAAATGGAAATTGCAGATATGTGCTTCCAATGTTTTACCTGATGCCACTTCTTGTAGGGCGTGTTTTTTGTCGACTAGATAAAAATCTTGATAAATAGTTTTGTTGTAGTTAGAATAAAAAGGTGTATTTCTAGATGTTAAATAGAAAATCAAATTTTGAATTACTTAGAATAATATTGATGTGTGCAATTCCTTTGTACCATTTGATGCTTTATAACGGGGTGCATTATGTAAATGAACCGACATCAATTGTAGCCCTGGTTTTGACTGTTGGCGGTGCAATTCCTGCTGATTATGCATTTATGGCACTCAGTGCATATTTTATGTTGGAATCAAGAGAGGTGAAACTTAAGAGATTTCTCTTTCTTGTAGCGCAGGTTTTGACATTATATATTATAAAAGTAGCTACACTTAGAGGATTGTTTGGATATAACAATACAGAGTACTTTGTAGATTTCTTTCTTATGAAAGGTGCATGGTGGTATATATATCCATATCTAGTTTTATCTCTGGTTTATCCTTGGTTGAACTCTTTTATAGAAAGGGTTGGACATATTATTACCTGTCTGATTACAGTCCTGTTTGGATGCCTATTTTTCTATAATGGTATTCTGACGCAGACTTCATTTATTAAGGATATGACAGCATTTCTTTTTATATATTTCTTTATGGCATGTATGAGAAATTCTGGTTATAAGAGGTATCTCGGTCTTAAGACAAATAAATATGCCATGGGAGCAATTGCTTTGGCTGCATATTTGATAATGTTGGGTGCGAACCTGTATGTAAAAATAGAAGGTATGAAATATGTGGCAGAATTCGGCTCAAGTGCGGATGGACAGTTTGCCATGCAGGGGGTCATACAAAGTGCGAGAGATATATTTGCTGGAAATATAACAGATATGACATATAAGGGCTTAATTAATTATACGATTGGTAAATATCATTTCCTTTCAATGATTATGGGACTTGCAGTTTTCTTTATGTTTAGGGATATTGATATAGGATCAAAAGTTTGGATTAACAAGCTTGCTAAAACCACATTCTATGTTTTTTTACTTCACGACACGTGGATGGGGATTTTCTGGAAATTAGGTAAATGTGGCAATGATTTTGGATATTATTCTATGCCGGCATTTTTATTGTGGTCAATTTTATATGTCGCAAGTGCATTTGTGGTGGCAGGAATGATTGGCCTTTTATATGACAGATGTATTAAGCCTTTGTGGGCGATAGTTATAAATAGAATTCTTCCAGATAGGGAAGATATGGTTAGATAATATAAGTATTTGGAGATTAAAATGAAGCGAAGAATAATAGCCGTATTGGCAATTGCGGGTCTTTTAGTATGTATGAGTGGATGCAAGAAAGAGGAGGACAGATATTGCAATACGCCAATAAGCAATGATGAAATAATTAGGGTTGGTATTGATACATCAATGCAGGGTAAGGCCTTGTATGATGATTTTTATGATTGCATAAATGGTCAATATACTAATGTTGAATTGATGCAAATGTCCCCGGAAGAACAAATAGAAAAGTATTTAGATGGCACAATCGATGTAGCACTAAATATTCCATTAGATCAGAAAAAGTATGTGGCTAAGAGTAGTGAGGGATTATTCTTAAATTCAGATGAAAATGTGGGCTTGAGATTTAATCCGGAGGCGGACTGTTTTGCTGATATTAAGGATATGAAATCTTTTTATCAGGGGCTGACAATTGTTTTTGACCGTGTGTATGAGCAGGAAAAGGTTGAAGGTTTAAGCCAGAGTCCGATTGAGACAGAATTTATAAAAGAGCATGATTATGATGTGAATCGCACAGGTGTATTAAATGTTGATGATGCTATGGATATATTAGGGCAGAGTGGTTTAACATTTATGACTGAGGGAGACGGGACTTATAATACTACTAATGACATGATTGTACCGCTTGAGGTGCTTGAGGGTGATAAGGAAGCTATGGCATTGGCCGAAGCGGTTCTGTCAGATTTGGATGTAATAGGTATTACAATTGAAATTCATCCTTTGCCGCTAGATGAATATATGCAGAGCTTAAATGATAAGACATATCATCTTATTATAGAGACAAGTGATGAAAATGATGAGTCAAATGGATTTATTCCTTTATGGGAGAAGAGAAATATCATTTTAAAGAAGTCTAATATTGACATTACAGATACTTTAGATGATGGAAATAATATAGTTGATGAAATTAATGGATGGAAAAAAGATAAGAGATAATTGTAAATATTATATATGGATAGCGCTCGTTGCATTTGCCGCTTTTTTATATGGCACAGATGAAGTCTTTTCGATAAAGGCAGCTATAGTAACAGTTTTCTTTGCATTTTACTGTTTTGTGTCTGTTTCTATAACACCTGCTTGTAGTAAAGAAGATATATCTTACATATGGATGATGATGTCCATTGTTTTGATATCTACTGTGTGGGATGGAGATTATATCAATTCTAATAATGATATCTATGTTTTGTCTATATTGGTATTATTTTTTGCAATTAATCTTTTAAAGATACAGAGTATAAGTAAAAGTATTCTGCAGGGATTGGCGATGCTTATCATAATGTATACCCAATTGATTAGAAGTGAGGGACTGACTCTGAACATGGATGGTTTAGGGACGCACTTAATTGCCTGCATCTTCATTTTAATATGGTTTATTATTATGCAAAAACATATAAGAGATGCCAGGATTAAGTGCCTTGTCTACTTTGTGTTGGTGCTAAGCCTGCCACATGTATTTATGGCATCGCATACTACGCTTGGAATTCTTGCAGTATTTGTATTTATGGCAATAAATATTATAGAACAATTGATGGTGTACGGATGTCAAATAAAGAGGACACAATTGTTTCTCCTGTGGATAAGTGCAATGGGACTGACCATGCTGTGTGGAGAAAGTGTCAATTATTATTGTGACGGAATCAGTAGATTATTGAGATTGAGATAGGATGATGACGGATGAAGAGTCTTTCATGGGATAAGAAAAAGATATATATATGTATTGCTTACTTGTTTGCATCGATATTATATTTTGGCAGATATTTTGAGTACTATATGACAGGTTATAATACGTCATTGTTCGTTATGTCTTATAAGTATGGATTTATATCAAGGGGATTTATTGGAAGTGTCTGGGCTTTTTTGGATAATATTTTACCAATTTCTTTGATGTCATATTCTGCAGTTTATTATTTTTCCGTTTTGATGACATTATTTTATCTGATATTGCAATTATATTTTATTTTGATATGCCTGGATAAGTGCCAGGATGATCTGGTCTGGCAGTTGGCGCTTTTGCTTATGGTCTTCGTGATGCCTATGTATATAGGAAGTCAGATGTTAGGCAGACTGGATTTGTATCTCTATATTCTTTCACTAATCTCCTTGATATTATTATTGAAAGAGAAGTGGGAGTGGCTGATATGCCCTCTAGGTATAATATCGGTCCTTATTCACCAGGGGATGGTTTTTACTAATGCAAATCTTGTTCTCTTGCCGCTGGCTTATAAATATTTAAAAACAGAAGATAAAAAGCAGAAACATAAATATCTCGTGATTGGACTAACATACCTTATCAGTATATCGGTTTTGTTTTTATATTTTGAGTTTTTTAGTCATGCAAATGGTGCAGAATTTTATGATGAGCTTGTAGCTAATGCCAAGGCCATGTCTTATGATGGTCAGAGTTACAATACATCACTATTTGCTCATGAGATATTGGGCCAGGATGTATTTGATGCGGAAGCACAATATCGAGCTTATAATCGTATTGAATTCCCAACATCACTGATATTATTTGCGCCATATATTTATATAACTATACATTTCTTTTATAGGTTATTAAAGGGTAAAAGGGGAGTAGAGCTTTTGGCATACACATGTATTCCTTTGGGTGCGATTACTATTTTGCCTGAGATGCTTTTAAAAGTTGATTATGGTAGATATGCATTTGGGACAATATATTATATTTTGACCATGCTTATATTTATGATGGCAAAGGGCGAGGGACAGATAATACACTGCTTGCATGAGGAAAAGGATTATATAAAGAGTTGGAATCCTCTTCCTTACTCATTGCTCTTTTATCCGGCTTTATTGATTCCTTTCTGGGACAATATAATGTCGATTGAAATATTAAAATTAGCAAGATGGATATTTGGATAGTATGGAAAGAGATTATAAGTTAAAAGTAAATAAGTTTATTATAGGTCTTTCAATTTTTTATTTTTTGATATTTATAAAGACATATGATGCGGAGATGACAATTTATAACACATCTTTGTTGGCTTTTTCATATAAATATGGATTTATACCTAGAGCCTTTATCGGAAGTATATATAATCTGCTTGATGTGATTTTGCCGGTGGATATGTATACATATGCTATGGCAATGAGATTTATTGAGATTGTAACAGCACTGTTTTTTGCAATAATGATATTGATTGCAAGAAAGACATTGTTGATGATAGACCGCAAATATTTTGAGCCGGTTGGGGTACTGTGGATTATCTACGGCGTACTATTTGTGAGTATGTTTTCTACAAAATATAATTTTGGAAGAGTAGATTTGTTTATGATGTTGATAGATGCAATTGGTATTTATCTATTGCTGAATCGTCGTGCAGAGTGGCTGATAATTCCCCTATCCATTATCGGTGTTTTAATACATGAAGGATTTGTCTTTATGTATTTGGGGGTCTTGCTTGTGGCTCTTTTTTACAGGTGCCTTATGTCTGATAAGAAGACCAAGTACGGACTTATATTGGGACTGTCTTTTGTTGGTGCTTCTATTGCCTTTTTGCTTATACATTTTGTGAGAAATCCTGTAGATGTGGATACCTATCTCGCGATTTATAGAGAGGGGCGTAAACTGTCAAATATTGATATGCCGCATGTGTCACTTTTGTCGGCGGAATTGTTGTGCGTGAACCTTGCCGATATCGAAAAGACGTTTCATAAAGAAAATATTATTCAACTGCCAATATTTATATGTATGATTGTGCCATATCTGCTTTTTGCTTTTGGATTTGTAAAGAATATGTTTAATAAAGCAGAGGATATTGCAGGTAAGCTGACATCTTTAGCGATTGCTCTGGGGTGGATGACTCTCCTGCCGAATTATCTTTTAAAAGTTGACTACGGTAGATGGGTTTTTGCGACATTTAATTATTGCATAATGATTCTTATTATGATGATTGGCGAGGGAAACGAAATTGTTGAGTATAGCCTTGACATAGAAGTTTCTAAGATAAAGAAGCATCCGGGGCTGGCATCTCTTATGATGATTTATCCGATTATAAGTGTACCGTTTTGGGATGTTTATATTAATGAGAGTCTGAAGAGAATGAGTGATTTTATAAATATGTATTTACATTGGTATTAGGAGACCGATAATGAAAAAAGAAAAGATTAATATCTTTATGTTAATGGTACTTCTTTTTGCAGGAGTGGTTTCATACCGCTATCTGGGATATGAGGTTACAAAATATAATACGACGCTTTTTGCTCTTAACTATGATTATGGTTTTATTTCGAGAGGATTTCTAGGTACGGCCTATAGTGTTTTGAATATGATGTTGCCTAGGGATATTATGACCTATAATTGCATATATTATTTTTGCATTTTATCAACTGCCATTTTTTATATCCTGCTTATTCTGTTTTTTGCAAATGCTTTGACTAAGGCGTCTGCGGACAAGAGGAAGAATTTGTCATATTTGATAGTGTCTATATCTATTCTCACATTTCCTATGTTTGTGACTACAGAGATGCTGGGAAGGTTAGATACATTTTTGATGATAATAGTGGTTTTGTGCCTATACTGCCTGATGAATGACAGGTGTGTATGGCTGGTACCAGTTTTATGTGTCATTGCAATGTTAGTTCATCAAGGCTTCGTTTTTACAAATATCAATTTGATTTTGGTTTTGCTCTTTTATAAGGCTATAAAGGAAACGGATTCTAGAAAATATTGGATTGTTTTTGCAATTACTTTGATATCCTGCTCGGTTTTGTTTATATTTTTTGAGTTTTTTAGTCATGCAAATGGTAGTGAGATATATGCAAGTGTTGTTGAAAATGCTAAGCGTTTATCTCCGACAGGTGATGGTTATAATATATCTATTATTAATCATGAGATCCTAGGGCTGGCTGTATATGATTCGGAGATTGAATATAGGAAACTGGCATATCAAGAAACTGTAGTTTTTCTAGCTTTTGCATGGCCGATATTGCTTATGGGTATCAAATATATAATTGATATTTTAAAAGGCAAGAAGGGAAAAGAATGCTTGGCATATCTGGCAGTGGCAGCAGGTGGACTTACTATCTTGCCAGAGATAGTCTTGAAGGTTGATTTTGGTCGTTATGCTTATTATACCTTTTGGTATTATTTAATTATTACTTTTGTCTTGATAGTCTGGAATGACGAACATATCTGTGGTGCGTTGGAAGGAATAAAGAATCTAATTGCGAGATTTCTGCCAATCCCACAGTTGATATTTGCTTATTTGATGCTTATGATGCCGTTCCATGATATTATATACGGCGATTTGATAGATAAGATTAAGATATTTATATTTGGATAGGGAAAATGAATAGTACAAAAAGAAAAAATAGAAATATACAATTTGTAGTTTTGATGATTTTGTTATCTGGAATAATGTTTTTCCAGAATTATACAGGCGTATTAAATAAATATAATTCGACAATATTGTCATTGAATTACAGTCATGGGTTTATATGCAGAGGTCTTTTGGGGACGATTTATATGATTATCGACAGGATTTTGCAGATTGATATGTTGGATTATCCCAAGGCTGTTGGCTTTTATTTGATTGCATCGATTCTGATATTAGTATTGGTTTTGAGATTTTGCCAGCTGGTAATATCAAAGACTACAGACAATACGAGAGAGCGATCTATATTTTTGGCTTTCTTGCTGGTTTGTATTATTGTGCCAACTTTTGCGGCGGAGAATAATTTTGGTAGAATTGATCTCTTTATGATGGCTTGTAGTTTGATGGGAGCGGTTCTTATAATAGAGAGAAAATGTGAATGGCTTGTATTGCCGCTTGCTATTATGGGAGTGATGTTTCATGAAGGATATGTATTGATGTATCTCAATATTTTACTTGTTCTTCTCTTTTATAGATGGATGACAGAAGACCATTCTTTTAAATATGGTCTATTGTTTGTGCTGACATTTCTTGGTGCGTCAGTATTATTCTTGTATTTTCACTTCTTTAGTTTTGCAGGTGGAGAGGATATCGTGAGAGAGGTGGCATTAAATGCCAGACGTCTTTCTTTAAATGGTACTTATCATATCTCTTTGGTTCAGGCTGAAATATTAGGAGTTGACCTGGGAAATGTTGAAAAGCTCTACCATTTGAGAAATATAGTAGAATTTCCAGTTTTTGCAGTATTTACTTTGCCAATATGGCTGCCTGTCTTGAGATTCTATATTAAATTATTTAAGAGAGCATGTGATATAAAAGCTAAATTGAAGTATTTAGCGCTCGCGGTTGGCCCTTTGACACTTTTGCCTGATTTCATGTTTAAGGTTGATTATGGCAGATGGGTTTTAGCTCTGATAATCTATTACATAGTTATTATGATGTTTTTGATTGCAGAGAAGGATGAAGATGCCATGAGAGCATTTGATGAGGTTGAATTTAAGGGCATCCATAAATATGTATATTGGTTCTTCGTTATTGCTTATACAATGTGCTTTGTTCCATTTGCTGATGTAAGTATTGATATAATAATGGGACGTACATATGCGATTTTAGATGATTGCTTTTTGCATATCACGTTAAAGTAGGAGTTTATTAAATGTTTAGAAAAAGAGATTTGGATAAAAAAGACAGACTGTTTTTAATCCTTATGGTGATATTGGCATGGGGAATCGCTTGGAAATGGTTTGGTTCTAGTATTCTACCGGAGACAATGGCATATTATTATAGAGATTATAGTCAGGGCTTTGTGGCTGGCGGATTTATGGGCAGTGTGATGAGAGTATTGTATTTGATTATGCCAATTGGATTATATGAAGATACAGTTTATTTCTGGGCCAAAGCAGCATTGTTTCTATATCTTGTAATGACCATAGTTTTTTCATCTACAATTTATATGAAGACCCGCGATAAGAATAGGACTTTTGCATATATTCTTTCGATAATATCATTTTTGATTTTGGCGCCAATGTTTGAACTGTCGGCGAATTTTGCAATGCCAGATATGTATATGATGATAGCCTTTTTGTTTATGTTGGTCTGCGTGTTGGAGGACAAATTTTATTTTTTGCTGACTCCATTATCAATGGTATGTGTATGCATAAGTCCGTTATATTGCTATAGATTATTGCCAATACTATTACTGGTTTTGTTTGCCAGAGAGAAGACAAAAAGGATTGGTATAGTTACTGCGTTTGTATCTCTTGTTTCCTTAATTTTTAGCCAGTATTCTATTATAATCATTGATAATAACTTGGTGGGTAACAACATTTTTGCGATTGAAAGGATCGACTATTTGAAAGGTATCCTGGGTTTAATCGGTTATTTTATATTGCTTATTCCGATTATAGCGATTGTTCACACTTTTGCACTATCATATATGCCTTCGACTAAGTGCCGATTGGGATTGTTGATATGCTTTTTGCTCTTGTTAGTGGATATAGTAGTTAAATCCAATCCAGGTTTCTTTGCATATTATGGATTGATAATCGTATTTGTATGGTTATATTTTATTGTGACATCTGGTGGCAATATTTGCGCAAGTAATATTGACGCTTTGGCGCAGAATGTATTTTGGTTGAATTCTAAGTACAATTATTTCTGGTGCCTGTACATATATCTTTTCATGCCATTTAGACTGCATGAGGTTTCGACAGTATTTGTGAGATTCTTTATGTTTTTTGGTAAGTAGTGTGTAATCGGATTAAGGGGATATATAAAAAGATAAGAGAGGATAAGAGATTGTAATGATATATATAATATTTGAGATTTTGGTGGGATTATGCTTAAGCATATTAGTAATATACAAGATGCCGAGGCTGCAGATTCTTTCGGGTAAGCTTGCCAAGATGTGTTCATTTATAGTATGCCTGTTTTATCCGATTATCAGTATATTTTTGATAAATTATCCTTGGAGGGATAGTTTAGATTTCATGGCTAAAAGACATCTATTGTTGAACTATATTATTATGAGCCTTATCTTTATATTTCTGGCGCTTATATTGCCGAGAATACAGTGGAGTATATATATTACATTTATACTCGCTACAATAATGGGCGTGGCAAATACAGAGGTTATTGCTTTTAGGTTTTATCCCATAGCACCAGTTGATATTTTGTCAATTAGAACAGCGGCAGCAGTTGCTGAGGGTTATAATATTTTTATAAATAATAAAATATTCATTACATTTGCAGTGATGTTTTTGTCCATTATATTTGTTGGAATTCAAAAAGAATTCTGGGAGGATTTAAACCAGAGACTTAAGACTAAAAAGGCTTATGCTTTCAGGTTGCCTGCTGCAGCATTAGTGTGTTTTGCTGCATATTTTTGGATCGCAAATGTAGATTTTTATGAGTCTTACTGGATGATGGATTATTCCTGGGAGCCAGTGCAGACTTATTCTGAATACGGTTTTTCACTGAGTTTTTGTGCTGAGTTACATAGAATTTTGCCTAATAAGCCAAAGGGATATGATAAGCAGACGGCACTTGATATTGTTGAAGCAGGTGCAAGAGAATTTGATAATAATCATAAAGAGTATAAAGTGGCTGATGCTAAATCACCAATTGTCCTGGTTATTATGAATGAGTCATTTACAGATTATGATATGCTTGGAGAATTTAATGCAAATGATGAATACCTGTCTTTTTATCATTCATTAAAGGATGATCCAGGCACCAAGGAATATGGTTATTTATATACAAGTACATATGGCGGAGGTACCTATAAATCTGAGTTTGAGTGTCTGACGGGATGTTCTATGACAAACATTTCCGGTAAGCTTCCTTACATGATGTTTGATTTTTATAATATGGATTCGCTTGTTTCATCTTTTAAAAGCGAGGGATATACAGCTGTGGCAGCTCATCCATCATTCCCGACTAATTGGAAGAGAAAAACTGTATATGAAAACCTAGGATTTGATGATTTTCTTGATGTGGGTGATTTTGATTTTGATGAAAATGATGACCCGCGTGGATATCTCAATGATATGGGCGATTATAAGAGAATGGTTGAAGAGATGCAGTCTCATACAGAACCACTATTTCTCTTTAATGTCACAATACAGAATCATGGTGGATATAACGAGAATGAATTGGGACAGCGGGCCATCGATATAGACCAACCGTATAACGTATACAGCGATGCAAGAATATTTGCCGGAGATATGCAGATGTCCGATCAGGCTTTAGAATATTTATTCGGTGAAATAAAGCAGATGGATAGACCGGTTACAGTCTGCTTTTATGGAGATCACCAGCCGGCCCTTAATGAGGAATTCGTAAACACTTTGATAGCAAGTGAGGCGGGTAGTGCTTCGAATAACTCAGAACTCGAGCAGAGAAGGTATATTACACCTTATTTTATCTGGTCAAATGATTATGCTTCGAATAATACATATGACGCGCCAAAACTTGATAGTGCAGGTGTAAATATTATAAGTCCGACTTATCTGGGTGTAATGGGTAGATATTATAATGGTAATGATCTTACAGATTATGATAAATATCTGATATCGCTTAGAGATAAGGTTGCGATGATGAATATCGCTGGAATATATACCGCTGATGAGGGTTTTGTATCAATCGTTGATATGGATAATCTCAGTGATGATACTAAGAAATGTTTAGATGATTATGCTTATGTCGAATATCTAAAGATTTATGATAAATAAGTGGAGATCTTATAATGAAAAACAGAAAGGTATATTTTGATATACTCAGAATAGTGGCGATATTGTGTGTTATATATAATCACACAAATGAGAGAGGTTATTATTTATATGCCTTTCCTGCTAATATTGGCCTCAGGATATTTTATATAATTGTGGCCGCTTTTATAGCTATAGGGGTTCCGATATTTTTTATGATATCGGGGGCTTTGCTTTTGGATAAAGAGGAGAGTATATCGACTCTCTATAAGAAAAGGGTTTTGAGAATAATCATGGTTTTGATTATATTCTCATTACTTCAATTTGCTTTTCGCTTTTTAAACGGGACAGCTACTCTTTCTATTAGATGGCTTGCTGACAATATGATTAGTGATAATATAATCGCATCATATTGGTTTTTGTATTCCTATCTGGGTTTTTTGATTATATTGCCCCTGCTTAGAAAAATAGTGAAGGCTTTGGATAACATAGATTTTGTTTATCTGATTGGCTTGTATCTTGTTATTGAGGGAATCTTGCCGGTTGTTCTATACCTTATTGGCTATGATTCTTATAACAGTTTTTTTGATTTGCCATTTTTTGACAGAGTGATTATTTTCCCGTTAGTTGGTTATTTCCTTGATAAGAGGCTATTGTTGGAAAATTATAATTCGCAGACAGCTATAAAGTTGAGTCTGGCTAGTTTGGGCGCATTGGCTATTTTTGTTGCCATGACCCTGTATAGAGATTTACCATATAAAGAATTTACTACATATGATAAGGGACTATATACTTGTGGTTTGACATTGATAATAGATATTACAGTTTTTTATCTTGCTAAATATTTATGGGATATCAGGAATGATTATTCTCCAAATAGAGGGACCAAGTTAATAGCCATGATGGGTAGCGGAGTATTTGGTGTCTACTTGATAGAAGGTAATATCAGATATTATACTGAGTTTATATATGATGAGATGAGTGGTTTTATTGGGCATTTTCCGGCTGCAATAGTTTGGGTATTGCT
>AUXO016729321.1_pt1 | contig 11947 bp, 12 predicted proteins | sample 768731 | NCBI WGS metagenome assembly AUXO01 (sample SAMN02715735, study PRJNA202380) | gut metagenome | biome: sheep rumen | host: Ovis aries | place: New Zealand: Palmerston North | reverse complement strand
GGCAATGCAGCTGTGATTAAAGTACGATTAAATGCCATATTTTGTGTATTTTTTGTGCAGAATATGAAAAAAATTTGCGTATATTAAAAAAATGTATTACTTTTGCGCCGCAAAAGAAGTCCACTCCGTTACCAATAGAATGGAAATCGGCTGCAAAAGTAGTAATTTTTTTTGAGACAAACAAATTATTCCGTGAAAAAACATCACTTATATCTGTTTCTATTGCCTGCTCTGCTGCTTTCGGGAAGCATGAATGCCAAGGTGAATAATTATGTGGGTGCATATGCTACACTGGGAGAATGGTCGTTATTGCCATCTAAAAGTAAATATAGCACTAGTTTTGGTGTAGCCGGCGGGCTTGGATTCTTATATGAACTACAGGCCGGACCGACATATAGTCAAACCCGGTTCTTGTTTGATGTCGGCGTTGGAGCGCAGGGGGGTATGACTAGTTTTATGCAAGGAAGCAGCCAAGAGGTAACTCTCCTGAATCAAACAGACTTGGACGGAGAAACATTTGATTATGTTTATGAAGTGAAAGACCGTCAGGATAATTACAACAATATAGCAGTACAGATTCCGGTAATGGTGGGTGTGCAACATCGGAAATTCTACATGCTGGCCGGTGTAAAATTGGGAATGAATGCATGGACAAAGACCCGTTCTACGGCTTTGGTGACTACTTACGGAAAATATACCGACATTGATAATTTGCGCAATCAACCCGAGTACCAATTTTTCAACGATTTGAAAGTGAGCGGTGGCGTGAAGACCAAATTAAACATGAATGTAGATTTGAGCTTCGAAATTGGCGGTCGCATCGGCGTTGTAAACGACGCAGTGGGATATGATGTTCCGAAACGCAAAATAGAATACCGTTTAGCCGGATTTATCGATTATGGTTTGATGGATATCCACTACAATAGCAACCAATTGGCTTTAGGGACGCGTGACATGGAAAATCCAGACAAAATTGTGCCTATCGAAGGAAACCTGCGTTATAATGAGGGAGCTACCGCTCCGGTTTACAATACCCGGTCTATGGTGGACAATCTGGTAATGAACGACATTATGTCAACTGATGGTTTCGCCGCATCAGTCAACAACTTGATGATTGGTTTGAAATTTACGATTTTGTTCCAATTGCCGGAACCGGGTCAGTGCGTGCTCTGCCGCGATTCATATCATAGTTTAGCTCGCCCCGGCGGAAGCAGAGCCCGAATGAAGTACGAGGAATAATTCGTCCTCCTTTACCTCACGGATTTTACCATCTTGAGCCACGGAAATATGGCCTGTTTCTTCGGACACGACAATACATGTCGCGTCCGTTTTTTCTGTCAACCCGAGTGCCGCTCGGTGGCGCAGACCGTAATACTGAGGAATGGTGGGATTTTTGCTGACTGGTAGAATGCAGGCTGCCGCCAGCATCTTGCCTTGTTTTATGACTAACGCACCGTCATGGAGAGGCGTGTTCTTGAAAAATATATTCTCTATGAGACGAGCCGATACTTGGGCGTCAAGCCGTTCACCAGTGTCGGTAATATCTTTCAATCCGGTCTCACCGGCCATTACGATGAGTGCACCTGTCTTCGTAGAAGCCATATGCCGGCATGCCTGAGTTATCTCCAGTATCTGCTGGCGGGAAGCCGCTTCTTGTTCGGGATTACGGCGGCGCAGAAATTGTAAAGAAGAGAAGCGTGCACCTATTCGATTGAAAAACATACGTATCTCCTCTTGAAATATTATTATCAGAGCAATGGCCCCCACAGAGATAATGCGGTCGAAGAGTGCACCGGTGAGATCCAGTTGGAAGACAAAACTGACCAGAAACCACATAACGATGAAGGCCAGAATACCCCAGAACAAATTGCCCGCCCCCGTCCGGCGTAACAGGCGGTATGTCTCATAAAGGATGATAGCTACAAGCAGTACGTCTATCAAATCCTTGAACCCGAAATTGAATGCTAACATATTCTCTTATATATATCTATCGTTTCCATAGCAGCCCGCACATCGTGTACGCGTAATATGGATGCTCCTTGTTGCAAAGCATATAGATGCAGGACTTGTGTGGGAGCCAGACTTTCCTCCGGTGTGAGTCCCAGCGGTTTATAGAGCATCGATTTGCGGCTGACTCCTATTAATATAGAACATCCATACCGTTGCAGATAGGAAAGGCGGCGCATACAGTCATAGTCTCTCTCTATGCCTCCGGTAAAACCGATTCCGGGGTCCAGAATCAATTCAACACCCGCCATCTGATCCGCCATCCGTTCGGGTAGTCCGTAATCACCACGTAGAGTCCATATGTACGGTACTCCATGGGAACGGACCAGATTGTACATCTCTGTGCATCCTCCCGAAACATCATTGATAATCATCGGACCGAAACTCTCCAGTGCCCTGCGGGCTATTTCCGGCCGATATGTATCTAACGAGAGAGTCGCCTCGGGAAAGGATTTTTTCAGAGCTATCAGAGCCGGTTCAAGACGAGCCCATTCCTCTTCTGTTTCCGGTGGCTGGCTACCGGGGCGAGTGGAGCATCCTCCGATATCCAAGATGGCAGCACCGTCGGAAAGTGATTGGGAGGCCCAAGCCAGCACCTCCGCAACCGACGTTATCCGTGAACCCGCATAAAAACTATCCGGTGTCACATTTCCGATAGCCATTACTTTTGCTTCCACGCCGCAAAATTACTGCTTTTTTTTGAAAAACAGATACTTTATGTATTAAAAAAGTAGAAAAAATAGTGTTTTTGTAGGAAAAATAAACTTTTTTTGCTTTTTTTGGAGAAAAGTTTGGTGTGTTTGAGAAAAAAATTGTATCTTTGCAAGCTGAAACGCATACGCATATGCGAATATACACGCCTATGCGGGCATAAAACGAAAAAAACAACATATCTATTAGTAATATGAAGAACGTATTTAAGTACCTATTGATTGTATCGGTAGTGATGATTGCTGCATCATGTAGCAAACGTGAACTGAACACACGCGTCAGCAACACCACAGGTTGGAACTACTTTGATGCACGTACCACGAATTTCGAAGCCAACGAGGGCGTAGGAAATGTCAATCCGGTGGGTATGGTGCCTATTCAGGGTGGAACTTTCACCGTAGGAGAGAAAGATGAGTTTATTACTGCTCCGCGCAACAATGAAACGCGTAGCCTGACTGTCAGCTCGTTCTATATGGACAAGTATGAAGTCACCAATCTAAACTGGAACGAATATCTCCATTGGTTGGAGTTTGTGTTCGGTGCTGTAGCACCGGAGTTGGTGGATCAGGCTCGTCCGGATCACAAAGTATGGCGCGAGGATCTGGCATACAACGATCCGTATGAGGACAATTATTTCGAGCACCCTGCTTTCTCTTTCTATCCTGTAGTAGGTGTGACATGGGAACAAGCTATGGCTTATTGCCAATGGCGTACTGACCGCGTTAACGAAATGGCATTGATTAATGCCGGCGCTATCGTAATTCCCCCGTTCGGAGATTTGCAGCCAACCGATGACGAAGCATACAAAGATGAGTGGGAACAACAAACCGGCTATGAGATGTATGCCTACGAAGAAGTCAGCCCCGAGGATCCGGAGCAGACCATTACGATGTACCGCCCCAGTTACGAGTGGATACGCGATAAGTTCGTCTTCAACACTGAGAAATACTTGATGGATGAGACCTATAATCCCGAATATGGTCGTAAACCGAAATTGGATAGCTATGGTGCTGAACGCAAAGTAAACATCGCCGATGGTATTTTCGTGACGGGCTATCGCCTGCCGACTGAAGCGGAGTGGGAGTTTGCTGCATATGCACCGGTTGCTGGCGAAGACGGCCTGACTATAGAGGGTAAGATTTATCCTTGGTCCGGTTATCATCCACGTGACATGTCGAAGCACAACGTAGGACAATTACAGGCTAACTTTGTACGTGGTCGCGGTGATATGATGGGTGTCAGTGGTGCACTCAACGACCGCCGCGTAATCACCAATCCGGTAGACGAGTTTGCACCGAACGATTTCGGTTTATACAACATGGCCGGCAACGTAAACGAGTGGGTTATGGATGTATATCGTGAGACCAGTTATCAGGAAATCAGCGAATATAACTCTTATCGTGGTAATATTTACAGCCGTCCCGTGCTGAATGAGAATGGCAAGTTTGAGATTGACTCTGTTGGTGCCATCAAAATCACATGGGGAAAAGAGGATGATAAGCGCGATGTATTGGACGGCGACTTTGCGAGTCTGATTGACACCGATTATCCGCTGGACACCGTAGGTGTGGAAAATCTGGCAGCAGTTAAAACTGACCCTACTGACATTTTGGCTCCGCGCGTAACGAAAAAGACACGTGTATACAAAGGCGGTTCATGGGCTGACCGAATTTATTGGCTCAATCCTTCCACACGCCGCTATATGGACCAGGACAAAGCATCGTCCAAGATTGGATTCCGTTGCGCCATGTCTACACTGGGTGACCAGATTCCTGGTACGCCGGTTAAATAATGAATCATGAATAATGCATAATCACAATCACTATGAATTTTCCTGAAAATATCCGCTATACCAGCGAACATGAATGGATTCGTGTTGAGGGCAATGAAGCATACGTAGGTATTACCGACTATGCACAATCCGAATTAGGTGAGATTGTCTTTGTTGATGTGCCTACAGTAGGAGAAACCGTAGGACAAGGCGAAGTATTCGGTTCCATTGAAGCAGTTAAGACTGTCAGCGACCTTAATATGCCGGCTACTGGTGAAGTGCTGGCTATAAATGAGAATCTGGATGCACAGCCTGAATTGGTAAACAACGACCCGTACGGTGAAGGATGGATTATACGAATCGCTGTTAACAATCCTGCTGAATTGGACAAACTGATGGATGCTGCAGCCTATCAAGCTTTGATTGGCTAAGACAAAATGAGCGAATCCGCAAACGGAGAAATAGGAGAGTTGCTATGCGGTGACTCTCCTATCCTTTTCCTTGCAATCCTTACGCACATGCATGTACCCGCATGCGCGTAAATATTAAGGTGCATTCTGAATGCACCATCCTTTATACGCAAAATATAGAATTTTCAAGAAATAGTTAATAACGTGTACCCCCAACAAATCATTGATGCTCTGCGCCATGTGCGCTATCCCGGAACGGGCAAAGACTTGATAGAGAGTGGAATGTTGGAAGATGACATCCGTATATCAGGTTTTGAGGTCAGTTTCTCGCTGATTTTCCATAAGGAGAATGATCCTTTTATACGATCGGTTGTAAAGGCTGCGGAAACAGCATTGCAGACATATGTCGATCCGAATATTACCGCCCAAATCCACATAAAGAAACCGGTTACAAATTCTTCCCGGAAAGAAGAGGCAAAAAATATAATTGATGCCAAATACGTGATAGCCATACATAGTGGCAAAGGAGGAGTCGGCAAATCCACTGTTGCCGCCAATTTGGCGGTTGCGCTGGCCAAGGCTGGCTATCGTATCGGTTTACTCGATGCTGACATACATGGTCCGTCTATGCCTAAAATGTTCCATTGCGAAGATGCACGCCCGTACTCGGTAGAGGAAAACGGGCGGACACTGATTGAACCAATAGAGCAATATGGTGTCAAGATGCTCTCCATTGGTTTCTTTGTCAACCCTGAGCAAGCTGTGATATGGCGTGGAGGCATGGCTAGTAATGCCATCAAACAGCTGATAGAAGACGCACATTGGGGAGAACTGGATTATTTTCTGATTGATTTGCCTCCTGGTACGAGTGACATCCATCTGACATTAATCAGTGAGTTGAAGTTGACGGGCGTGATTGTTGTGACTACTCCGCAGCCGGTAGCATTAGTAGACGCTCAGAAGGGCGTAGAGATGTTTCGGAATGAGAAAGTGAATGTTCCTATTCTCGGCCTCGTAGAAAATATGTCGTGGTTCACACCGGCCGAATTGCCGGAAAACAAGTATTATATTTTCGGCAGGGATGGCGGCAAGCGATTGGCAGAAAAACTCAATGTTCCGTTGCTGGCGCAAATACCATTGGTTCAGTCTATTCGCGAGGGAGGAGACGACGGCGAACCCATAGCCCTGCAAAACGGACACCCTGCAGCCATTTTCTTTGACCGATTTGCAGATAGCGTAAAAAACGCTTCACAAAAAGAATAAAAGATGAACACTACTACCGAACTGGGTACTGCACCGGTGCATAAGTTGCTGTTTAAGTATGCACTCCCTGCCATCATTGCGATGACGGCCAGTTCGTTGTACAATATTGTGGACAGCATATATATCGGTCATGGCTGCGGTGCGTTGGCGTTAGGTGCACTGACAGTGGCTAAACCATTCATGGATATATGTGCGGCTTTTGGCAGTCTGGTAGGAGTAGGAGCCTCCTCGCTCTTGGCTATTTATCTTGGCGAGCGTGATTATGAGAAGGCAAACCGGGTATTGGGCAATGTGATTGTACTCAATATCATTCTGTCTGCTATTGTAATGACTGTCGGATTGATATGGTTGGACCCTATTTTGTATGCATTCGGCGCAAGCGATGATACCATAGGTTATGCACATGAATACATGGAGATTATTTTATACGGCAATATACTTACGCATATTTATTTCGGATTAAATAGTATGTTACGCTCGGCGGGTCACCCTCGATTCTCCATGACGGCTACCATTGTTGCAGTAACAATCAATATTATCCTGGATCCAATATTCATCTTCGGTTTGGATATGGGGGTGCGTGGCGCAGCATTAGCTACCGTTATCAGCCAGGCCGTAGCTGTGATATGGCAGTTCACAAAATTTATGGAGAAGGATGAATTAATCCGGTTTCATCGTGGAATATGGCTATTGGACAAAGGGATTACACGCCGTGCGTTGGCAATAGGTATGGCGCCTTTTCTATATAATATTGCCCATTGCTTTGTTGTTATCATCATTAACAATCAATTGAAACGCTACGGGGGCGACATGGCCATTGCCTCATATGGTGTAATCAACCGTATGACATTTGTATTTGCTATGATAGTGATGGGATTGAACCAAGGTATGCAACCTATTGCTGGATACAACTACGGTGCTAAACAATACCATAGAATGCTAGGGTCGTTTTATTTGACAAGCCTGTATGCTACAGGAGTGATGGCTGTCGTATTTATTCTCGGAGAATGCTTCCCGGAGGCGGTAACACGCATTTTTACACACGACCCCTTACTGGTTACCGGAACTATCCGTCCTATGCGTATTATCTGCTGCTCCATGTTGGTTATCGGTTTTCAAATGGTCGCCGGAAACTTGTTTACTTCAATAGGTATGGCCGGTAAATCGATTTTTTTGAGCTTGACACGCCAGGTTCTATACCTTATTCCCTTGACATTATTGATGCCTACTTTCTTTTCAGAACCATTAGATGGTGTATGGTGGGCCATCCCGGTTAGTGATACAATGGCCGCCCTTACTGCTGCAGTGATGTTATGGATTCAAATCAGCCGGTTCCAGAATCTTATTAAAGAACAGGAGGCATGGATTGCTTCCACACCTCCTGAACCGGATTAACTCGCCTTCCTGTCAAGGCGGTTTCCTCTATATTAAGAGAGAGCATCATTCCGGACTATTGTAATTACGACCATAGGAACGATAAGAATCTTTCTCTATTTCAATCGTTGGCTCCGTCCATTCCGTTAGCGGGGATAGTTGCCAACAGATATATTTAATGGTCATACCTCTATCCAACCATTGCTTCTCATAATGTGTTTGCAGAGCGCGGGCATCTGCGAGCATTTTTTGTCCGATGGAATCAGGAGAATCGGAATACAAATCACTTGTTTCACAGAGTATGGGATATGGATTTAGCCGCAACATCTCCATTGTGTACGTATATAGGAAGGGACTGTCTGTCTTTAAATGGATAATGCCATCTGGTCGGAGCAACTTCTGATAGCGTTGCATAAACCATGTAGATGTAAGGCGTTTAGTCGCTTTTTTCATCTGTGGATCGCAGAAAGTAATCCAGATTTCATTCACCTCATTCGGTGCAAAGAAGGAACTAATAATTTCTATATTGGTCCGTAGGAATGCCACATTGGTCATTCCGCTCTGTTCCGCTTCTTTTGCTCCGGCCCACATACGGGCACCCTTGATATCCACACCGATAAAATTTTTTTCCGGATAGCGTTTGGCCAGACCGATTGCGTATTCTCCCCGTCCGCAACCGAGTTCTAACACTATGGGATGATCATTATGAAAGTATTTGTCGCGCCAATGACCGGCCATTTCAAAATGGATATCAGTAAGCGGGTATTGTAGTTCGGAGATGGGTAATTGGAAGACATTACTGAACATCTTCATCTCGGAAAACTTCTTCAATTTATTCTTTCCCATATTATTCTGGAAATTACAAAAGACGGAAAAATTATCGGTTCTTTACCACCTCAAATCCCACATCGGTGATTCCGCGCAGCAATGTATCTCTCATGGCATGCTGGATGGAGAAATGATAGACTCCCGTATTTTGAAAACGATGGTTGTCTTCGTATAGCATGGACATTTCTATAAATCCGTTGTGAGTATCTCCAAGCCAGTGACCACGGTCATCCGCTAAATAATATTCCAACGTATCCGTGTGGATATCATCACTCACAAAAAGCCATATGTTTTGGTATGGATAACGCTCTGTATGACGCAGATACAAACGTATCTGGTAAGAAGTCGTTGTGTCTGTCACCGCCAACTCCGTCTGAAAAATGGAGTCCGCATGCCATTTCTCCGATGAAACCGGATAGAATTCACTATATATTATATCATTGGTACAGGACGAGAGTATCATCGTCGCCCATATGCCTATTGCGAATGCCAACAGCCGTACGGAGTATCGGATAAGGTGATTATTTTTCATGGCCGGTGTTCGGTTTGTTGGGTCTGCGCTCACGGTGCTCGGGACGGTGGTTTTCCCGATGACTATGATGGTTATTGCGTTTGCGGTCAAAGCGGGTAACATCTCCCTGACCTACAGAATTTTGGAATCCCATCTCCATGCCTGCTGCCGACACATGTGCTCCTTCAAGATTCTCTGGCCGTTCGCCTCGGCGGTTCATAGCCAATATCTCTTGAGCACGCTGCACTGTGATAGTCTGTAAATTGGCCGGTATGTGTTGGTCTGAAGAATAGGTTACCAACCCGGCAAGCGGATCGGTTGAGAACTGGTAAAAAACAGCATCTTTGGTCTCCAGGGGGATATTGCGGGAGGGAATTTCTTTGGCGGCATCCTCATAAACAGGCATCTCGTAATTGAGACAACATTTCAGTTTGGCACACATTCCTGCCAGTTTCTGAGGGTTAGGAGATATATTCTGGAGTCTGGCAGCACCGGTACCGACTGAGGAGAAATTAATCATCCATGTTGAGCAACACAGCTCTCTTCCGCAAGGCCCTGTGCCTCCTATTCTGCCGGCTTCTTGGCGGGCGCCGATCTGCTTCATCTCTACGCGGATACGGAATGTCTCTGCATATACCTTGATGAGTTGGCGGAAATCGACACGCCCGTCAGCAATGTAATAGAAAATGGCTTTGGTACCATCTCCCTGATACTCTACATCGCCGATTTTCATTTCCAGACCGAGTGATTTAGCCAGTTGGCGGGCCTTTATCATCGTCTCTTGCTCGCGCGCATGAGCTAGTGCCGCACGCTCTAAATCCTGCTCTGTTGCTATCCTTAGGACTTGTCGCACCTCATAACGCGATGAATCGATTTTGTTTTTCTTCATTTGCAGTTCTACCAATTTTCCGGTAAGAACCACTTCTCCCAAATCCTGTCCTGTAGTAGCTTCTACCACTACTTTGACACCTTTCTCCAATGCAAGATGTGCAGAGTTATGGAAATAGCCTTTACGGGTCTGCTTGAACTGCACTTCCACCAAATCAGTCAGATGTGTGTTTTCTGGCAAGTCGGACAACCAGTCGCTGACTGGCAGCATATGCGCTGAGTTGCGTTTTGTCGCCTCTGCGCCCAACTGATGGTGCGGATTGCCTACCATATATTTCTTCATGTTTGACATACAGGTTCGTTTCAGTATTTTTTATTGGTTCTTTTTCTTTTTAATAAGCACTATCATTTGCAAGCATAAGTCAAAGAAGATAACTTTGGCATTGCCGTTTTGCTCAATCTGGCGTTCAGCCAAATCCAATTGGCCCATGATTTGTTCCACATTCCCGTCATGGATAAAAGGTGCAAACTTTACCGAGAATTCCCGCTCGGGAGCCATCTGGTAGTTAAGTTGCGGTTGACCGATATTGCGGATGTAATTCTCACGAACTTGCTTTTGTGCGTATTGCAGGAAATGTTTTTGCCGCTCGCGGCCCACCTTGGAGTCCGCCATATCCATGCTCCATTGGCGCAAACGGCGCAAAGACTCGTATTTCTTCTGAGGGTCAGTGAGTACTCCTACGGTATAAGCATCTCGGAAAAGTGCGATGAAATCGTTCAATTCCGACATTTTTTCTGCAGAGGAGTCTGCTAATTTAACGGCCTGCAGATAACTGCCATTGGCTATCCGTGCTATATCGGCGGCATCGGATGCTGCCAAACCCTTTTGGGATGAAATCGTTTGAGCGATGACGTCATCCGGCAATCGGGGAACACGGATTAGCTGCACGCGCGATTGGATAGTGGATAATAGTTGTTCGGGATGCTCGCTTACCAGCAGGAAGACGGTTCGCTGGGGCGGTTCTTCCAATATCTTGAGCAGTTTGTTCGCACAGGTGGTGTTCATCTTCTCCGGCTGCCAGATAATCATTACCTTATAGCCGTCGCCATATGGCTTGAGACTGAGTTTTCTTAGTATTTCCGAACTCTCCTTCTCATAAATCATACCCTGCTTGGTCTCTACTCCCAAGGTCCGATACCAGTCATCCAAATCAAAATAGGGTTGCTCTGTCAGTTGGGTCCGCCATGACTCCATGAAGGCGTCGCATGTGTCTCCGGCATCCGTCTTGACAATCGGGAAAACAAAATGGAGATCAGGATGTTGCAGATTCTGATATTGGAGACATGTGGGACATACGCCGCAACTGTCTTCTTCACTGCGATGCGGACAATTGAGATACTGGGCATAAGCCAGCGCCAGTTGCAGTTTCCCTATACCGGCAGGACCGGCAAAGAGACGGGCATGGGGAATGCGCCCTTCTCTGGCAGAAAGACGCAGTTGCTGCTTTATTTCTTCTTGTCCTATGATGTCGCGAAAGAGCATAAACCTTCGACGGAACTATTTCCCAAGTTCTTTTTTCAGTGCTGCCACCATTTCTGCATACTCAGCCTCTGTCAGATAGACTTTTCCGGGATTCATTTGGAATGTTCCTCCGTAATCCGGACCGTCTACATATTTCGGTGCCAGGTGGAAATGGAGGTGGCTCAGTTTGTCGGAATAGGCTCCGTAATTGATTTTCTCCGGCTGGAACAACCGTTGCATTGCTCGCGTTACATCTGCCACATCCGCCATGAACAGATTGCGTTGTTCGTCAGATAACTCGTTGAGGTCGTTCACGTGTCCGTCATAGGCCACCAGGCAACGGCCATGGTATGTCTGTTCCTTGAAAAGAAAAGCACGGGAAACGCGCAGATGGGCAATCTCTATCATCAGATTGCGGAGTGTCTCGTTGTTTTGGCAATAGAGACAGTCTTTAGGATCGGAAAACATAGTATTATTTGTTTTTATAATGTGCTAGATAATTGTTATTTGGCAAGCCGTCCTGCTATTACCGCATTGCGGACTGCTTCGATAGCCGCATTGGAATCCGTGTTGCCTTCCGCATCTTTGAATTGCTTCAGGTCAATCGGCTCGCCTATATACATGCGGCATGGCACCCGGTGCACGAACGGTTTGCCCTTGGGCAACGCTTCAAAACAGCCGTCCAGTGAAAGCGGAATCACCGGCAGACCCAAATCCAGCGC
>AUXO014037645.1_pt1 | contig 11947 bp, 10 predicted proteins | sample 768731 | NCBI WGS metagenome assembly AUXO01 (sample SAMN02715735, study PRJNA202380) | gut metagenome | biome: sheep rumen | host: Ovis aries | place: New Zealand: Palmerston North | reverse complement strand
CGGAATTCTGGAGACGCTGGCATATTTCTCTGGGCAACTGGTTCAAGCAGTATGTATATTTTCCGATGGGCGGAAGCAGAGTCCCGGATATTCTGATCCTTCGAAATCTGCTCGTTGTGTGGCTGCTGACAGGCATCTGGCACGGAAATACGTTCTGCTTCGTCGTCTGGGGTCTTTACCACGGCGCGTTCGTCATCCTTGAGAGATTCGTCATAAAGGGAAGATTCGACGGTTTTCCGGCAGCTCTTCGCAGACTAGCGACATGCCTTATTGCCGGAATCGGCTGGATCTTTTTCTTCTCGCCGACACTTCCGTCAGCGTTCAGGGTGATATTGTCGATGATGGGCGGAGCGACATTTGCGACCCGCACGGCCGTGTATGTTCTTCGGACCTATTTCATTCTGCTTGTCGTGAGCTTCATCGGGTGCACACCGTTCGGAAGCTTTCTATGGAACCGGCTGTTTACTGAGAACAATATCGGCCTCAACGAGCATATCCTGACGTTCATCGCTGTCGCGCTGCGTCTGGGGCTTCTGGTCCTTTGCACGGCATCGCTGCTCGGCAGCACGTATACATCTTTCCTGTACTTCGCATTCTGATGACAGAGACCTTTATATAGAGAGTGGTCATAATGAACAGTTCTGAAACACAGATCCCTGAAAGCAGGGCAGCAAGAAGAAGAAAAAATAGAATTCTGCGCGAGCAGAGACGGAGGAGACGCCTCAGCTATATCACGGGCCTTGTATGTGTTCTCTTCGTTGTGCTGTTCACAGTAATCAGCACGCTGACGCCGGATAAGACCTTTTCAGCCAATGAAAATCGAAATTTAAAACAGCGGCCGGACATCAGTGTGGACGGTCTCCTTGGGGGAAACGTCTTTAAGGACATGTCGGCACATTTTTCTGATCAGTTCGCCTTCCGCGACAGGTGGATATCACTGAAGCTTACCTACGACAGACTGATTGGAATGAGAGAATCGCACGACGTATATCTGGGCAGAGATCATTATCTGCTGCAGAAGACGGTGGAACCGGATGAGGAGGCACTGGATGATATTGCAAATGCGGTGAATGCGTTCGCTGCAGCCCATTCCGATCTGCCTACCAGAATGCTGGTCGTACCCTGTGCGGCGGCAGTGCTGCCAAAGAAGCTGCCGGCAAGCGCCCCTGTCAGAGATCAGGCGGCGGATATTGACGCGTTCGGCCAGAAGCTTAGCGGGGTCGCTTTTACTAATGCCTCGGAAGCACTGAAAACATCGAACGATTCAAGGAACCTCTACTATCGGACGGACCATCACTGGACGAGCTACGGGGCGCGGACGGTTTATGAAAAATGCGCTCCCGGTCTCGGCATCGATGTGCCTGTGACGGAATTTGACGAGTATCTTCTCTCCGAGACTTTCCTTGGGACTCTCGGGTCACAGAGCGGAAGTTTCCGTCAAAGAGACGAAATCGAGATTTATGTTCCGAAGAACTGTCCCAATTATTACGTGTATTACGCTGATCTGGGCAAGACTGTCTCCTCCCTTTATATGAAAGACAAACTGAATGAGAAGGATCAGTACCAGGTCTTTCTTGGGGGCAACCACCCGATCGTCGAAATTCACACAGCAGCCGGTACGGGCAGATCTCTGTTAATTTTTAAGGATTCCTACGCCAACAGCTTTGTTCAGTATCTTGTTCCTCACTATGATACGATCATAATGATAGACCCAAGATACTACTTCAACCGGCTTGACAACGTCATTCAGGCCAACGGGATCACAGATGTTCTGTTCCTGTACAGCGCCAATACGATCCTCGCCGATCATTCTCTGGCGGTATGTCTTAACGCTTCAGCATAGGAGGAATACGTCATGGGAAAGCTGCTCTTTTTTGATATCGACGGCACATTGGCCATGCCCGGCAAAAAGGTGAGCCAGCGGACAAGAGACGCAATCCGGGCTGCCCGTGCCAACGGTCATAAGGCTTTTATATGTACCGGGCGGAGTCCGGAGATCGTGAATGAGGATATTCTGAGCATCGGTTTTGACGGTGGTATATTTCACGCCGGCGGAAGAGCCGTGATAGACGGGAAAACAGTCTATGAAAATCACGCGGACGCAAAGATGCTTGATGATGTTCTTCCCTCGATTAAAAAATACGCTGCATTTTATAATTACGAGACGACAGGCGGAGATTATTACAGCAAGTTTGATTTGAATGTGCTGAAGGAGATACAGGAGACGACCGGTGTAAACACGGAACTTCTGCGCCTCATCGAAGCCATGGCATCACAGGAGAATCGTTCTGTGAGCGACTATGCCGGAGAGGGAATCTATAAGGTGTTCTTCTTTGTCAGAAAGACAGCTGATTATGAGAAGATCATTGACGCTTTCGGACCGGGTTACCTGCCGACGAATTTTTCCAATATGATCGAGGATATGCCCATCGAGGCATGTGAGGTCACGAGGGCAGATATAAATAAAGGCGCGGCGATTCTCGGACTGTGCGGCTATCTCAGGGCAGATGTCTCTGACACGATTTCATTCGGCGACAGCATGAATGACATCATGATGATTCGCACGACCGGAATATCGGTCGCAATGGCAAATGCGGAACAGCGGGTCAAGGATGAAGCGGACATTATCTGCGAATCCTGCGATGACGACGGTGTTGCGAAAGAGCTTCAAAGACTCGGTCTCATCTGAACGCTCCACCGCTTGCATTTGACAAAATTCTCTAGTATCATATAGTTTATATGTGATATACCGGGGACCGAGATATGATCCCCGGTTCATTATGAGCGCTATACAGACTATGCACGGAGGTTTTTATGCTTGAATTGAAACATGTCGGCTACGTGGCTGAGGATGACACAGAAATCCTGAGTGACGTCAGCCTTTCCATCAATGAGCGGTTCGTGGCCATCACCGGCCCGAACGGGGGCGGCAAGTCCACGCTCGCCAAACTGATTTCCGGTATCTATATGCCGACAAGCGGTCAGATTCTGCTGGACGGCATCGATATCACCAATATGAGTATTACGGACAGAGCCAATCTCGGAATCTCCTACGCGTTCCAGCAGCCTGTGCGCTTCAAAGGCCTCAGGGTGCGCGACCTTCTCCGCCTTGCGGCCGGTAAGGATACGACCCTCGCTCAGGCATGCAATTACCTCAGCGAAGTCGGTCTGTGCGCGCGGGATTACATTGACCGTGAGCTCAACGATTCCCTCTCCGGCGGTGAACTGAAGAGGATTGAGATTGCCATGGTCCTGGCCCGCGGAACAAAACTCTCTGTGTTCGATGAGCCCGAAGCAGGCATTGACCTGTGGAGCTTCCAGAACCTCATCAGGGTCTTTGAGAAAATGTACGAGGAGACCAGAGGGAACATTCTGATCATCAGCCATCAGGAGCGGATCCTGAGCATTGCGGACAAGATCGTCGTCATCAGGGATGGCAAGGTGGACAGAGTCGGAAGCCGCGACGAGATCCTTCCGGGACTCTTAAAAAGCGCCGATGCCGGGAATACGACCTGTGATATTCTGACGCAGAAAGCAATGTCGTGAGGAGGTCAAGATGGACGAGATACGCATGAACTTACTGAAGGAGGTCGCTGACCTCGACGCACTCCCGGTCGGAGCGTACAACATACGCGAGAACGGCAAGGCTGCGGGACGTAATACCACAGCGAACATTGATATAGTGACCAAGAAAGACAAGCCGGGCATAGATATTATCATCGCCCCCGGAACCAAAAAAGAGAGTGTCCACATCCCGGTCATTATTTCCCAGACCGGTCTCACAGATCTTGTGTATAATGATTTCTACATCGGTGAGGACGCTGACGTCGTGATCATTGCGGGCTGTGGTATCCACAACTGCGGCGGAGAGCTGTCTCAGCACGATGGTATCCACACATTCTGGCTCGGAAAGAACTCTCATATCCGCTATGTCGAGAAGCACTACGGTGAAGGCGACGGCAGTAAGAACGTCATGAACCCGACCACGATCGTGCACCTCGATGAAGGAGCCTCCATGGAGATGGAGACGACACAGATCGCAGGAATCGATGACACGGACCGGAGAACGGAAGGCGACCTCAAAGCCGGAGCAAAGCTTGAGGTCAGAGAAAAGATTCTTACGAACGGCGTGCAGAACGCAAAGACATATTTTAATGTCGATCTCAACGGGGAGGGGTGCTCGGCCAATGTGGTGAGCAGAAGCGTCGCCCGCGAGAACAGCACACAATTCTTTGACAGCCGTCTCAACGGGAATGCGCCATGTGCCGGCCATTCCGAGTGCGATTCGATCATTATGGAGAACGGCAGGGTAACGGCGTGCCCGTCCCTCACCGCCAATAACATCGACGCGAGCCTGATTCATGAAGCGGCCATCGGAAAGATCGCCGGTGAGCAGCTCATGAAACTGATGACACTGGGGCTTACCGAAAAGGAAGCTGAGGAACAGATTGTCAACGGATTTTTGAAATAAGTCGAATAAAAGGCACACCAACGGATGAAAGGGATATTGCGATGGAAAATTATGTCATTTACACTGACACATCCGCAGATGTGAGCAAGGAGTTCCTCAGGAACAACGAGCTGTTTTTTGTACCTATGAACTATACGCTGGGCGAGGAAGAGCGAGTCTGTCGGGGAATGGAGGATGAAGATCTGCTGAAGAAATTTTATGCCGGACAGCGGGCCGGGGATCTAACCCATACGAGTCAGATTACTCCGCAGCAGTATATTGATACATTTGAAAAGCATCTTGCCTGCGGTGAATCCGTGATTTATCTGTCTCTGTCGAGCGGACTGACAAAGACTTTCGACAGTGTACGGATCGCGAAGATGGACATGGACGAAAAATACCCGGACGCGAAAATATATCCGGTCGATACGCTGTCCGCAACGGGCGGGATGGGACTGCTCGCCGAGTTGGCGGTCAATAACAAAAAGAGTGGGATGAGCGCAGCCGAAAATGCAGCTAATCTCGAGGAAATGAGCCACAAAGTCTGCCACATCTTTATGGTGGAGGACCTCATGTATCTGAAGCGCGGAGGACGCATTTCCGCGGCAACAGCCGTTGTCGGTACTGTTATGAACATAAAGCCGATACTGGTCATAGATCAGGAAGGAAAACTGATCACTGTTGCCAAAAAGCGGGGTGAGAAGCTTGCGCTGAGGGAACTGATGACGAGATATTTGGACAGCAGAGATACAAGATACGGAAAGAATGCATACATTACTCATGCGGATGCAGGGGAACGACCTGCAATTCTCGAAGAAATGCTGAAACGTCATGATCCGTCTGTCAGCTATAGAGAGATGTTTCTCTCTCCGATTATCGGGGCGCACACCGGGCCCGGCATGACAGCGATCATTTTCTTCGGGGACCGCGCAAAAATATGCGAGTGATTCTACGTAACGGTTCTGCGTAACGGTTCTACGTAACGGTTCTACGTAACGGTTCAGACAGACTGCATTTGGGTTCTGAATCAGGCGCAGGCATTCATCTTCATCGAAAAACGCAGGTCCTTCCCTGCGAGCTTGCAAGATGCTGCGCATCTTGCGATCTCTCGGACGGACCCGCAATGTTTTTCTCACGAAGATGAATGCCTGCGCCTGAATCGAACTGCATGAGCAGTCTGTCTGAACTGTTACTTACATCTAAACACAAAATATTGCTCCTCGTGGATGCCTGACAGCACCATGAGGAGCTTTTTGGTTCTTTTATTATTTCTCCGTGAAGGAGAGTCCTGCCGCAGCCAGCGGGAGCAGCATATATATGCTGCTGAAGACGTAGAGACTCTTGGTCTCCCACACAAGGTGGAACAGGAACACCCCAAGCAGGAAGAGGATCGGAAATGCCGCAAAGACGGTGACGTTGTCGCTGTGACTGTATCTGTCGGTCAATGCCTGTATCCGGCGGAGTAAGCTTTTTGCCAGGAAAAGGACACAGCCTGCCAGCACTGTGATATAGACAATACTACAGATTATGCAGGTGATATCGTAAGCTGTTCCTCCGGTGTAGATGCTCCTTATGAGGATACCGCCGATCTTCTTCGCCGAGGCCCCCTGGGGACCGACCCAGACAGACTGGAAAGTAGGCTCTGACCAGGTGGACGCAAGCTTCCTCATAAAGAAGGTGTATGCGTAATCGTGGTCTTCCCGGAACGCCAAAAGACGCTCACCGATCAGAGCGCGGGCTGCCTCGTCGGCGGCTTTCTGATTGTAACCGGTCTCCTGAAAGGTGCTGTAGTTGTAGCCGTTGTACCAGCCCTCAGCCCTGGGTCCTTCGCTAAGGCCCATGGCCATCCAGGCTGATTTCGGAATGCTGTTTTCAATCTTATGGCCGCTGATATTTCCGATGCCGATCCTGAGGACCATGTTCGGAAGGATCATGACAGCGATGAGAAGGAATGCTGTCACAATATATCGAACTCTGCCGACGATTTTTCTGTGATCCGGTTCAAATGAACGGAGGAATACAAGGAGCAGCAGTATTATTTCGGCAATGATGCCGATCATGTAATTACTCCTCATAACGACGGACAAGGCTCCAAAGAGCACCGCACAGACAGCGAGGATAATATTCCCGGTCTTTTCAAATCTCGCGAGAGCCAGGAAAGATATCAGCAGCGCAGTGAGACCGGGGATGATTCCATAGCAAAAGATGCTGAAGAATAAGTGGGGGATCATAATAAACGACAGAAGAACTGTCATAAAATTGACCTGGTCATTGTGGAACAGAGTATCCGCGATATTGAGCATCAGAAGATTATTGAGAAGGATCAATATCAGATTCAAAAAATATATATAGCGAACGTCCGGCAGAAATCTCTGAAGCTGACTAAGGATGAGGGTGATGCCGATCTGGTGAGGATATGCGGCAAGATAGCCGCTCGCATAGGTCCCTTCCGCAGTGGAGGCGTCAAGGATGAGAGAGGAATAGTTGCCGTTCTTTATCTCCCCGGCAGCTGTGTAAATGGCATACGCGTCAGCCCTCAGATCCGTCGGCACACGAAAAATCAGATAGAGTCCGAAGCCCAGATACAGGGCTGTGCCGATGATAAAGAACAGCAGGGCGCCGCTTTTCGAGAAAAACCCATGGGGATCTCTGAAAGCGAAGAAACTGAAAGCGATAATGCATGCCAGGACTGTCAGGAGGACGAGGTAGAACAGGACATTATCGGTCTCAAATGAAACGAGCTCCGCGTCTGTGAGCGGCATGAAAGCTGTGCCTGTCAGATTCAGGTACGTAATGAACAGGAGCGCGCTCCCGCCGAGGATATATATGATGCTTCTCAGTAAACTGTTAAGAGTTTTCAATGGTCGAACCTCACTGGATGAAATAGTGTTATGCGTCTCCTCTCCTCATGAGAGCCATATAGCGGTCATAGAGAGGAGAACCGGTCTGTCCTCTGGAGGGGAATTCGCTTTCGGGAAAATCGATGATCTGATGATCAAAGCAGTTGACAATTGTTGTGCCGGCGCTGTGAGTCATTATGGGATTAAAGTGTCCGTAGGATTTGTGCACGTGGCCATGGACAAAATACCGCGGCTTCCATTTCTCGAGCAGAGGATTGAAGCATTCGAACCCCATGTGCGGGAGATCATCCATATCCCCGTATCCGCGCGCGGGCGCATGGGCAAGCAGGATATCGAAACCGTTCATCAGCACAGCGCTGATCTCAGATTTACGTACCCGCCGCCGCATTTCGCTTTCCGTGTACTGGTTGCTCCCGCTGTTATACCGCATGCAGCCTCCGAGTCCCAGAATGCGGAGACCCTTATAATTGTAGATTCTGTCTTCGATGCAAATGCAGCCGCCGGGTGGTTCCTTTTCATACCTGCTGTCATGGTTTCCCCGCACATAGAGGAGGGGACAGTTGGTCAGCGTGACCAGAAATTCCAGATAAGCAGGGGAAAGGTCTCCGGCGGACAGAATAAGCTCCACGCCGCGCAGACGCTCCGGGTCATAATAGTCCCACAGACTTTTTGACTCCTCATCTGCAATCGTTAGTATCTTCATACGGACTCCTTACTTTTTTACACCTGCGACAGATACGGACTTCTTGGCGCTGTCCTTCATCTCCCATGCCGCGGGAATCTCACCGTCGACATTTTCGTTCAGCCAGTTGATCGACAGGATTTCTTCGTAGGTGAGGCGGTCTGAGCCTTGTGCCTTCACAAGTCCGTCGCGGCTTCTCAGCTCCCCGTCGAACGGGCTGATCGTGCCCTTCACAAGTCCGTCGCGGAGGAGATCCAGCAGCTTCAGTGTATTATAGGAAAGCTTTTTTGAGTAAATCACGTCGATGACACCGGATGAAATGCCGTACCAGTAGTTCAGGGAATGATTTTTATCCGTAAGGGATTTCGACTCCCAGGCCCCGGTCAGAATGCTCTCAATGATAAGAGCGTAGTAGCGTCCCCAGTTCTGCATCGGCGCAGCCAGGTTCTCGGCGCTGCCGTCCGGAAGGATCCGGTAAAGGCCGTGATGCCGCTTCTCATCTGTCGGAGTGATAAACTCTTTGCCGGAGATGACGGAGATGCCCTGGGATGTAAGGTCCGCTTCCCAGTCGTAGTCCTTTCGCCCTGACCAGACAAGCGAGATGCGCGCTTCCGGATCGATCATGGAGGCTCCGATCGCAAATGCGTTGATCTCCGCCAGTGTTCCGTAGATCGGAGCCCCGGCGCAGTAGCCGATCCTGTGGTTGGGAGCAACGATGGCAGCCAGAGCACCCATCAGGAACTTGGCCTCGTAGGTCCTTGCTTCATACGAGCGCACAGCGTTGACCGTGAGACCTGTTGAACAGTTCAGGAACTTGATTCCGGGATTTTCGATGGCTGCCTTCAGGGCTGCGGGCATCATGAGCGGGGATGTGGTAAAGATGACATCATCCTTATCATCTATCGCCACGTTCACGCCCTTCAGGATGGAATCTTCATCGTTACAGTTCTCGATTTTGATCGTGTCGATCAGATCCCCGTAGATGCGGTGGAGCTCATTGCGGCCGAGCTCATGTCCGTAAGTCCAACTGGAGGATGCTTCATCATTTGCATAGAGAAAAGCGGCTTTCAGCGGGCGGGAGACGGTATAGGTCGGCATGACATTGAGCATCTTCGCGATCTTGGCATCCTGCAGCGCGCCCGCTTTTTTGTCGACCTGCCAGGGGCTCTCGATGAGCTTCAGGTTTTCGGAATCAAATTCTGTGAGGAATTCTTTCCATATTCGGTCCATGTGTTTGCCGAGGGCATCGTTTCCGGCGTCCCGCAGAGTTTCCAGAGGATAGATGCCGAGTGAGATGAGCAGGGCGTCTTCCGCTCTCAGCCCGGTCCGCGAACCGCCTTTCTGATAGAAAACAGACGCGAACCGCTCGGTCGTGTCTAGTAAGTCCTTCACCAGCGATTCGGGCCACGGTGTGACAAGGTCACGTCCCAGCAGCGCAGCAAGCTTCTCGAAGCAGCCCTCGCGGGAGAACATGAAACCGAAGATGCCTGTCACTTCGTAAAAAGGAATATACTCGTAGTAGACCTGGATATCCCGGTCGCGGGTCTTTTTCGGGAGGCATCGGATCACGTGGGTAGGGATCGAGTAGGCTCCCAGGTATTTCATAACGGAGACCCGCTTATTGCCCTCCTCGACATAGAAGCGTCCCATGTATTCGTATGCCTTGACCGGTTCTCTGAGACCCTCTTCGAGCTGTGAATCGAACAGGTCGGCCCACTTTTTTGCAAATTCCGAGCCCTCATCCAGAAGCGGCATGAAGTTTTCCGCAAATGCGTTCTGCCTGCCCCGTGTGCGCGTGCCCGCGTACAGATAGAGGGGAATTTCGTGAATGCCGAGATCCTGTTCCGCTGCTATATCAGAAGAAGAGACAAACTCTTCCATTGATGTCAGATAGGGGTTGCGGCCGGATACAGTTGCCCAGCGTCTGGCGCGCTCACCCTGTCTTCTGGCGTTATTATAATCATTTATCATGAGTGAGATTACCTCCTTCTCTTATGCGTTTATAATACCAGAAATGAGCGGAAAAGTAACTATAAAAAACTGCCCCGGCCGGGGAACCATATCGCATTCGTATATGGACTCCCGGTCGGGGCAGTTATCAAATTTTGTTGTTTCAGCTGAACAGTTCTGAATTTACATAAGCGCGCTGGCCGTTGTAATTGATGACGAACCAGCCGTCAACATTTCCCTGGATCGTGACTCGCTCATCGGCGTCGATCGTGCCTATGATCGTGTCGGGGTCGCCGCCGGGCTCGCTGTAGACATCCGCAATCTCGAGGGCGGTCGCCTGGTTTCCCTCGCCTCCCTGGTCAGTGTCCTCGTTATCCTCGACAATACCTACTTCATAGTACTCTGTGTTCTCTGTCTGATCCTCGTCTTCCACCGCGTCTCCGTCGTCCTGTACCCAGTCGTTGGATTCCTCGTTTTCATTCAGATCGGTGTCACCGCTCAGTACCCACTCAGCAATTGATTCCGGATCAGACTCAAGGACCGCCGGAATGGGAGTGGGAGTCAGGGCAGGCGTTGCAGTCGGGACAGCGGCGATGACTGAATCCGGCTTCGGTTGGTTGGCGTTCCTGGCGCCGCAGGCACTGAGGAACAGGATTCCTCCGAGGAGGATCACAGTGCCGGTCTTAAGCAATCTGTTCATAACTAAATTCCTTTGCGATAAAAATTTCTGACCTTCTTTTGTATACAGAAGGTGGCTTTACGAATGCAGTATAGCGATGATTTTAACATCTTAGAGTCATTACGTCAATTCTACTTGTATTTACGTTTGTTTACGTTTTTGTTAAAGTGTAGTATCATGGTTCATAAAAAGGGAGAAAAACGGACGGAGAACACTATGTGGATCGCTGAAAATTGGAAAGATTACGAAGTTTTGGATACAAGATGCGGAGAAAAGCTCGAGAGATGGGGAAAATATCTTCTGATCCGCCCGGATCCTCAGGTCATCTGGCAGACTGAGGAAGCCCATGAGGGGTGGAGACACCCGAACGGTCATTACCATCGCAGCAGCAAGGGCGGCGGGAACTGGGAGTTCTTTGATCTGCCGGAGACTTGGCAGATATCATACGGGGATCTCCGGTTCAATTTAAAGCCTTTCAGCTTTAAGCACACAGGCCTTTTTCCCGAGCAGGCAGCCAACTGGGACTGGTTCGGGAAACTGATCAGAGAAGCAGGCAGGCCGATTAAAGTGCTGAACCTCTTCGCCTACACCGGCGGCGCTACCTGCGCGGCTCTCGCTGCGGGAGCTTCGGTGACCCATGTAGACGCTTCAAAGGGCATGGTCACATGGGCGAGGGAAAACGCGGAATCCTCGGGGCTGGCAGACCGCCCGGTGCGCTGGCTCGTTGACGACTGCACAAAGTTCGTGCAGAGGGAAATCCGTCGGGGCAATACATATGATGCGGTCATTATGGATCCTCCCTCGTACGGAAGAGGACCCAAAGGTGAGATCTGGAAAATTGAGGATACGATTTATCCTCTGCTCCTGCTCACAAGGCAGATACTCTCCGATAAGCCCTTGTTCTTCCTGCTGAATTCTTATACGACCGGTCTGCAGGCAGGCGTGCTGACGCATATGCTGAAGACGTCGCTCGCCGCATTGCGCCCGGCATACGTGGAGTCCGGTGAGGTTGGCCTCCCGATCCGGGATACAGAGCTCATTCTCCCGTGCGGCTGCGCAGGGCGCGTTGTCTTCTGACAGTCAGCCCTCTTGTGAGGGATTGAAGACGAGTTTGTTTGCGCATTCCTCATAGACTTACGTCACGAGTATCCTGCGTTGAAGAATGAGTATTTCCCGCAGTTGACACAAAAAGAGCCATTACGTATAATAATTGCAAATTATGGGGAAGAAAAGACCAATCGGTTTTGAACCGCAGCAGGCGGCCTTGGAGGAGTTATTATGAAACCTTATCTGGAAATGACATTTGCCGAACTGGCAGAAGAAAA
>AUXO018223651.1_pt1 | contig 11948 bp, 6 predicted proteins | sample 768731 | NCBI WGS metagenome assembly AUXO01 (sample SAMN02715735, study PRJNA202380) | gut metagenome | biome: sheep rumen | host: Ovis aries | place: New Zealand: Palmerston North | reverse complement strand
TTGAAATACTTGTTTTCATTTTCAACATAGTTAATGAACTTAGCATCAAAATTATTGTGCTTAGCCAATTTAACCATAACTTCCTTAAGTGTTTCACCATTGTGATCAATTAATTCACATGGTACGATAAATAAGCCCTTCTTGCCAGCTTCATATCTAGCCTTTAATAATGCTAATAATTTACCAGGATATGAATTTGGACACTTAGAGAAATCAGTATCATTTTCATCATAAGCGATACCAGCCTCTGTTGTATTAGAAATAACACATTGTAAATCATCACTTACTGCATATTCTAAGAATTTCTTATAATCAGAATATGGATTAAATGCATCTTGAATTGTTTTAATAACTTCGTGTTGTCTTACAGCCTTACCATCTTGTAAGCCTTGTAAATATAAAGTATATAAGCAGTCAGCCTCTGCTAATTCCTTTACTCTACCAAATTGCTCAATTGGTTGTACTACTGCAACGCCACCGTCGAATGAACCAGCCTTATTAGCTGAATTGATAATCCAGTCAACAAATGCACGAAGGAAATTTCCTTCACCAAATTGTAATACCTTTACTGGTCTTACTTCTCTTTTATTTACCTCATTGATTAAAGGTAAGTTCTTAACTTCCATAATAATTTTTACCTCCATATGCACTTCAATTATCTTTAGTGCAATTTTTTATATAATAATTTTATCACTTATATTGTGTCTAGTCAATTTGAAAAAAAACTATATATTTTAATAAAATATAAAAGGCCCCATTTATAGGACCTCATTTTCACTAACTTTTATATATTTTACATATTCATATGTAGAATACATATTTGTTCTATTCTTCATACTAGTAATTATATCATTATATAATTTATCAATCTTTTCATTTCTTCCTAAACTCTCATCAGGATAAAATGGTCCATCCACATAAGATATAATTCTAGGCTTTTTACTAAACCTTCTTTTTTGGTAACAATTTGTCACTGTATAGGATGGTCTATTACATATAATTGGATATTTAATGCTATCCTTTGTAAAATTTCTTATCTTAGTATAATATGGCCAAATATGTGCCTCAGGATAGATAGTTACCAAAGATTTTTTTGAATGCTTTTTTATTGATTTCAAAAAATTCTTTTTAGCACCTATCGTATCTCCAAGTGGAATGGCACCAAGAGCAACTACCAAATTGCCTAACCCTCTAATACTCACCGCAGTTGGATCAACAATAATATATGTTTTTCTTCTAATTAAATGATTAGGAATAAAGGCATCAGGCATATAATTCGTATGATTCGAATAAATAAAGCCACCTCTTTTTTTAGCTTTCTTAAGACATTTTTTATTAATTATTTTATAATGATAGCCAAATACCATAATAAAATGTGTTAATGGTTTAACAATAAAATAATATATAAGGAAAGCAAAAAAAGCCCATAATATATTTTTTTCTTTACGATAATTATATTTATGGTCAATTTTCTTCTTTTTATGATTTTTCGTTACCGCAAAATCATCATTAAGTTCATCCTTATAATAAATAATCTTTTCCATTTTTAATACTACCTTACAAAATATATGTAAATTATACTTTACATTTTATTTGTTTTCAACACATATTATTTATGATATGTTTCATTATTATTAATTTTAAATGCTCGATATATTTGTTCTAACAATATTACCTTACATAATTTATGCGGGAATGTCATTTTTGATATACAAATACTAAAATTAGCCTTATCGATTACTTCCTTTGATAAGCCTAATGAACCACCAATAATAAAGGTAATTTCAGATGAATTATAAGTAAATATTTCATCAATTTTAGCTGCTAAATCAGTACTCGATAGCATCTTACCCTTTAAATCTAATGTTATAACAAATGAATCCTTAGGAATTGAATCAATTATCTTCATTCCTTCTTTATTTTTTATTATCTCAATTTCCTTATCACTAGGATTATCATTTATTGCTAAATCTGGTAAAACTATCTCATTTATTTTACAATATTTTGATAATCTTTTTGTATATTCACCTATAGCATCTATGAAATATTTTTCTTTAATATTTCCAACACTTAAGATAGTTATTTTCATATTTCATATTCTCCTGATGGTCTTCTAGATAATATAACAAAGTTAATATTATCTGTTACTATACCATAACCATCTAAAACTCTTTTTCTAGTCATTTCAATAATTGGTGATAAATTACATTCCTCTGACACATGAGCGTGCATAACTAATCTCGTTTTATCACCTATCGCATTAGCTAATGTTACCATCGAATTTTCATTAGATAAATGACCATGATCAGATAATATTCTTAATTTCAAATGATATGGTCTAGATGAATGAAGTAGCATTTCTGGGTCATGATTTGATTCTAAAATATAGGCATCACAATTATTGATAAATTCACCTAAATCCTTATGAACATATCCTGTATCAGTTATATAACATAATTTTTTAGAATCAGATTCAAATGTGAATCCAATTGGTTCTTCCGCGTCATGGAATATTGGAAGTATTTGAACTATAAAATCATCTACTATAAATTTTGGATACAAAATACTATTTGGCATTCTTTCAATAGGAATGATTGTATTATTTTTTAATCTTTCATTTATATTATCACAATCAGTATTTTTGTTATCCTTATAGCATTGTCTATATATTGCATCTAAAGTGCCTTTTGTAATATAAATTTTGATATTAGATAATTTTAGCATTTGTGAAAAGCTTTTTACATGATCAATATGCTCATGAGTGATAAATAAATAATTAATATCAGCTAATGATAAATCATATTTTGATAAGCAATCATTTATTGTCTTCTTAGTCAATCCACAATCGATTAATATATTACACTTATTTGTTCTAAGTAATGTACAATTACCACTTGAACCACTTGAAAAAACTACTACCTTCATAATAAAACCTCAAAAGAATTATAGCACAACAATATGAAAAATCCAAAAATTATCTTATAAAGATAAGTGTTAATATAAAAATTAATCTTTTCGTTGATTTTTAAACCCAATAATGTTATGATATTTACTGCATTAATTATTTATGAAAAGGAGTATTACCAAATGAGTATTAAAGGTAAAAAAACGCGTAGATGCGTATCCCTAGCTGCATCAGGCGTGTTACTAATAGCCTTATCTGCTTGTTCAGGCTCTTCTAATACTTATGGAATGTTAACTGGTGATGAATATGCTAAATGTGGCGAATACCAGGTAACAGATAAGGAATTATGGGATGAGCTTAAATGGGACAGTAAGGATGTTTTAACAACACAAATCAATAATGTTGTTGTTGATAAGTATATTAAAAATATTACAAATGTTATGAATAACGAATTCAGTAAATTATCAGATGATGATAAAACTGCTTTATCTATCACTGACGAGGCTGGATTTAATTCATTAAAGGAAAAATATAGTGATAGACTTGTTGATTATGTTATTCAGGATATTTATAACTTCAACTATAAGAATAAAAATTATGAGGAGAATCTAGAATTATTAGATAAGACTAATAAGAAAAAAAGTGAAGTTAGCTATGTTGATGAAATGTATTCAACATATAGAATCACTAAAATTGGAGATAAGGAATTAATTGATTTAATAAAGGTTGATGAGCCTTATGAATATAAGGAAAATTATCTTACAATTGCTAATGATTCAACTTTAAGACAAGTATATTATGCATTATATGCTAGGGAATTACTTGCCTTCGCTAAGAAAACTGAAGATGTTAAAACAGCTGATGATGAGGATACTGATGAAGAGGATGAAAAGTGGGGATACTATACAAACTCTAATTATGTTGCCTCATTCAAATCACAGTACACTTATACATATGATGTTAATGCCATTATAATTAAGTTTACAAATGATGATGAATTTAATAACACACTTCGTGCTTTCGGTATTAAGATTTATAAGAATACATTCTGGTATGTAAAGGATAGCAAAGAAAATATGACATATCAGGAATATGTAGATTATTATGATGAATTATCTAACTCATCATTAATGGATCCTAAAGCAGTAGCAATCCCTGATAATGCTGTTTTAGAGGTTTATGTTCAACTATATAATTATATGTATGGTGGATATAGACAAAAATTATCTACAGGAAATTCTGATTATGATATTTCTAATTATGACTTAAACACTTTAAGAACATTAACAAGTAAAATCTTATCAGACTACACAGCTAAGGGTAGCGATAATTATTACGATAATGGTGTAAAGCATTTAATCGAAACTTATGGTGGAGATGATTCTTACGAAAGTGATACTAAGACTGTATTTAAAGCAGAGGATTTAGAAAAGCTTTCTACTTCATTTAAAACATTAGTTTATGAAACTATGGAAGCTGATGGTTCTAAAAAATATAGTACTTCTACTACATCTGCAAATGATGCAAGCTATATCGCATTTAAATTAGGCAATAAGTTTGATACTGCTAAGAACAAAGCATATGAAGAATTCTATAATAAGGATTTAACTGAATATGATATTTTAACATTCATCAAGAATACTGATGGATTAAAGAAGGATATTGAAGAATATTTAATTAAAGAAGATATTTCAGATTCAGCAATCACTACTTTCTTAAATACAGAAATTGAAAACGTTAAGGTTAAAATTTATAACGAAGCATGTGAAATCGCATATTTACAATCAAATAGTAATTATTCAAAGACTGTTGGTTCAAATAGTGATAAGAATGTTTTAGCAACTATCGAATATGACGATAAGAAATATAACCTAGATATAGTAGCTAATAAAGATGACGAGAACGCAGTTAAGGTTGTTGGTACAAATGATGCGTTTGGTGTTTATAATTATTTAGAGACAAAAGATGGTGTTTCTACAGCTATCGATTTAATCACAAAGAAAATGATTAAAAAGACTAATGCATATGAAGAAACTAATAAAGATAGAGATGAATATGAAAAGAATATCCAAATTCTATTATTAAATTTTGCTAATGATGGTTTATCATCAAGTGGTTATTCTTCTACAATTGGTAAATATAATTTCTTGATGTTATATTTCCATTCTGCAGATATCGATCAAATCATTGATGATTATTATCGTGTTCAATTCGCATCTAGTAAGCTATTAACAAATTATGCAAGTGAAGATCTTGCTAAATTCGTTAAGGAATATACTGATAATTCATATGATAATTATTTCTCATTAACAGCCACTAGATTAGTAGTTTATTTCGATGGTGATGAGGATAATGAATATGATGATGTAACTGATTGGAAAGATAAAGTAGTTGAAAATATAAAGGATGAAAAATTCAAGGATTTCAATGGTAAGACTTTTGAATATGTTGCAAAGCATTTAGTATATGAAATTTATAAGAAGCTTTCTTCTTCTACAACTGCACACGCTGATGAATTAACTACTATCGTTGATGAAATTAATAAAACTGCCAAGTTCCAATATGAGGATAACCCAATCCTATCTGAGAACCTATGGAGTATTTATCGTCATCTAGGCTTATATGTTAAAACTGAGGAAGTTACAGTAACTAATTCATCATTAGATGTTGACTTCAATATTAAGAGCCGTCTTTATAATTATTCAAAGGGATCAGGCGATATCGTTGATGATGATGGAAATGTTGTTGCAACAGCAAATTATCAATACTTTGTTAATGGTACTGCTCCTACAGCATATATTGAAAATTTAAAAGATGATTGCGTTGATGTTAACAACGATTATATTGTTGAAACAAAGGATGGTTACAATTTATTATTAGTAACTCAAGGAAATAGTAAGCCAAGTGCTAAATACAAGAAGGCTGATGATACTGTTGGTCTATTAAATAATATTGTTATCAAATATAACGATAAATATGATACAGTAATTAAAGATGTATATAACGATGAAGATAAATTAGGTACAAATCAAATCCAATTATATATGCTTGATTACATTTCAAATAATGCATCTACATTAGCACCAACTGCTATTAATGATGCTATAACAACATTCCTAGCACCTATAGTAACAAGATATACTTCTTCTGAAACTCAAAGAATTATCTTATTAAGCTTCATTAGAAATAAGACAGGTCTATCAAAGGATACTGAATTATATGATGTAGTTAAATTCAAAAATACAAGCTACAATGGTGAGGATGGCGTATTTGCTAAGATCATCAAGATCAATCAAAATATCGCCGATGATTATTTAAATTATCCAGATTTATATAATGATCCAACAGGAACAGCTAATTTATATCCTGATTGGTGGAATAAGATTAAGTCAATTGTAGATACATTCTTACAAGCAGATAATAAGGAGGGAAAGTAAAATGAAAAAGAAAATTTTTGCATTAACTCCTGTACTAGCATTTGCTGGATTAGCACTTGCTGGATGTTCTTCTTCTACAAGAAATTCTACAACACCTTATGGTGATTTAGATTTAAACGCTGAGGTTGCTAAAGCAACTGTTGGTGATTCAACTTATGTATTAAAAAACGGATTATATTACGACAGATTAAGATTTAATGGTAACACATTGGTTACTAATCAAATCAAAAAAGCATTATATGCTAAAGAATTAGCTGCAGTTAATGAAGTATTAAAAACAGAAAGCATTGATAATGTTTCTGATGCAACTAAAGCATTATTAGTTCCAACTAAGAATAATAAGAAATTATTTGAATTAGATGGTGATGAATTATTAACTGAAGCTTTTGAATTATTAGGTGTAACAAATAACTATGGTGTTATAAGACAAACATTATTAAACACTTTAAATCAAAATCTATCTTCTTATGTTTTCTCTGCTACAAGTAGTAAAGAAATTGCAAAGAAGACTGAATCAGAAAAGAAAAAAGCAATTAAAACATATATTATTAATCAAGCTAGAAAGGGTATAACTCTTACTGAAGCAGATTTAGAATATGATTTAGCTGATGAAAACAATAAATTTGATTTCATTTCATTTAAAAAGATTACATCTGATACCTTAGCTCCTGTATTAAGTGATTTAATGCTAAAGCAAGCTGAAACATTAAGCAGCCAAAATGCATTACATCAAATTGCAGATCAGGAATATATTAAGAGCTATGATGCTGATGAGGATGCTGATTACACAAAGAATACTGATTATTATTTATATAAAGATTCTTCTATCGAATCTTCATATGAGTCATCTTACCAAACATATGGTAAATATCATGCAATTATAATCCAATTCAATTCTAGAAAGGAAGCATATAATGCTATCGCTGGAATTAATTTTAAGGATTTATCATTAGATGAGGCTAAAGCTGCTTATGTAGCATTATATAATAAATATTATGCTTATAAGACAGTTACAGATGCTGATGATTCAAGATTCGAATATGTAATTAACGAAAATGAAAATTCATTCTCTGATTTATCTGATGATGTAAAGAATTTAATCCAAACTACATTAGAGGATGGAGATTATCTATCTGAGCCACGTAATTTAAATAATAAATATGTAATGGCTTTAAGATTTGATACTGTTTATGATGTTAGTGGTACAAAGGATGAAAAGAAATACAGTGATTTAGATGATGATGAAAAAGCATTATATGCTATTAAGTATAAATATAAATCATTAACAAATACTGCTGTTTCTTATGTAGACACAAACTTTAAATCAATGATTTATAATCGTTCAAATGATACTGATGAAAATAATGATATATTCATTTATGATCCATTATTTGAGCATAAGTTCTATAATTCATATTCTACTGATTATAAATTAATCGATAAATCAAAATTTGATTCTAATTTAATTTTAAAGATTGATGATTATAAATATTCAGTAAAGGATTTCTATGAGGAAGCTACTAAGGCATATTCTAATACAGTATTAACTGATTATTTCAAATTAGAATATACTTATAAATTCTACGATGAATATGTAGATAGTGATACACATAAAACTAATGTCGAAACATTAGAAACTGCAATTAAGGATTTTGAAGCAGATAAAAATGCCTCTTATTCTAAATATATTGGTCTAGAAACATTCTTATTAAATAATTATGGTTATACTAATAAGGATGATGTAATTAAATATTATTATGATGCACAAACAACACAATCAAGCTATATGTCTAAAAAGGTATTTACTGATTGGGTTGTAAAGGGTGATGATGGCACATATACAGTAAAGGATGCAAATTCACAGGATTTAAAGGCATTATATAATTTATTGTCTGAGGGTAATAAAAAATATAAAGATTTATTCAATATCAATCTTGATCACTTCTTAATCAATATTGATGATGATGGTGATGGCTCACCTGATGATCCTGATAAATTCTTAAATGGTAAGAGTGCTGATGAAATTAAGGATTTTGAGGATGCAGTTATTGAACTTGCACGTGCATTATATACTGAAGCTTTATATTCAACATATAAGGACAATTCATTATATAAGGTATTATCTTATATTAAGACACAATATGAACAAGGTGCTACATTAGAAAGTGATAAAACAAAGAATTGGGATTATTATAAACAAAAATATAATTTCCTATTAACTGTTGAGCAATTAGCTTCAAATGGTGATATCACTCAAGATTCTGTATCTAACTTTGTTAAACCATTTGCTGATTATGTAAAGGGTGTATATAAGACTTGTGTTGAAAACTCAGTATCTACTTCTATTACAAATGGTAACTTCTATATTTATAATACTGAAACTAAAGAAGGTAGTGTAATCAATACTGCTGCAGATGCAACAAAGATTACAAAGGAAACAATTTGTAAAACTGTATTTGGTTACCATGTATTAGTATTAAATAGCTATAGCCAAGCTAAGTCAACAGCTTATACTGAAGATAACAGCTTATACTGAAGAAGATGACTCAACATCTGTTCAAAAGAATATTCAATTATTAATTCATGAGGATAAGGATGATTCAAGCAATAATATCTATGTTACTATGAATTCATATAACACAGATAAGACTAAGATTTCATTCAATCAATTCTTCATTTATTATATTCAAAAGGCAAATGGAGTTGAATCTTCATTATCAAGCAACATTTCAACATTGATGAGTAGTATGTATGATGATGTAATTAGTCAATATACTTCTTCTAATTTCCAAACTGTATTATTACTTGATTTATTAAAGATTAATTCAGGAAACGAAACTATTAAGTCTATCATCGATAATGAAAGAAAATATTATGCTAATTTAGTATGTAGTTATGCTGATAATAATGATCCAAATAATGATGGTGATATCTATTATGATTGGGTATTCACTAATATGGACTGGACAAGACCAGCAAAGTAAAAAAGAATTGACCTGTTCTATTAACAGGTCTTTTTTATGGAAAAACGGCTTAAAATAGTATATAATTTATGGGTAAATAGGCTTTCGCAACCAATAGTTGCGTAAATGAAAACTCGAATTGATAGAACGCAACCAGCATAATTTATATAATGATGGTGTAAATTTGAGGAGGAAATGGAAATGAATATTGAGATTGCAAACAGATTATTAGAATTAAGGAAAAAGAATGGATTAAGTCAAGATGAGCTAGCATCAAAGCTTGGTATATCTAGACAAAGTGTATCTAAATGGGAAAGAGCTGAGGCATCACCTGATACAGATAATTTAATATGTTTAGCTAAAATATATGGAGTATCTTTAGATGAATTATTATCTAGTGATGAATCAGTTGATGATATAGCTAAGGATGTTAAAGAACATCAAAATAAGGATGAAATTAAAATAGATAATAATGTAATTTCATTAACTGATGATGAAGGTCAAACATTAAGAATAGAAAATGGACATATCAGAGCGTTTAATGCTGATGGTAGTGAGGAATACTTCAATGCAAGAGACAAATTAATTGTAGGTATTATTGATGTTGTCGTTTTAGCATTAACAATGGTTGGATATTTTGTTTGGTCATTTGTATTTAATGCCTGGGAGGTATCTTGGGTGGTATGGGTATTAATGCCTGCCGTAATGAGTATTGCTGAAGCAATTGCTAAAAGAAGACCATCTAAATTTATATATCCATGCTTAGTAACTGCCGTATATTTATTCTTAGGTATGCAATTTGGCTTATGGCATCCATATTGGTTCTTATTTATCACTATCCCATTCTTCTATATGCTAACAGATGCTATAGAAAAATTATATATTAAAGAAGATAAAGATAAAAAAGAAAAGGAAGATTAATTATCTTCCTCATAAGGAGATTCATTTTGAATCTCTTTTCTTTTATTCTTTTATCAATGATAATGATAATCTATGCTTTGTATAATCAATATCAATTACATAAGCATGTACATTATCACCTACTGATAATATATCAGTTGGGTGATCAATTCTTTTTGTCGACATTTTTGATATATGAATTAATCCATCATATTTAACTCCACAATCGACAAAGGCACCGAAATCAACAACATTTCTTACAACACCATCTAATTCATCGCCAACCTTGATGTCCTCAAAATGCATAATATCACTTCTTAGTTTTAATCCATCATAACTATCACGTATATCTCTTAAAGGAGAAATAAAGGCATCTAGAATATCATTTAATGTATACATATCGATATCTAATTCTTTAGAGATTTTTGATTTGTCTAAATCCTTGATTTTATCTTTAATTTCATTTGTACCTAAATATGATTCATCTAATCCCATCATTTTAAGAATTTGTTTAGCCTTATCGTAGCTTTCTGGATGAATAGGTGTCATATCAAGTTGATCCTTAGCATCTAATATTCTTAAGAACCCAACACATTGTTCATATGTTTTAGGTCCAAGCTTAGTAACCTTCTTTAATTCATTTCTTGATTTAAAGCCATTATGCTCCTCACGATATTTAACAATATTATTACTAATTGCCTTAGTTAGTCCTGAAACATATGATAATAAAGATACAGAAGCTGTATTTAGGTTTACACCAACCTTATTAACAGCATCCTCAACAACCTCATCTAGGCTCTTTGATAATTTAGATTGGGTAACATCATGCTGGTACTGACCTACACCAATTGACTTTGGGTCAATTTTTACAAGCTCAGCAAGTGGATCTTGGATTCTTCTTGCGATAGAAATTGCGCTACGCTTTTCTACAGTCAAATCTGGGAATTCCTCGATTGCAACATCAGATGCGGAATAAACTGAAGCACCTGCCTCACTGACCATTACGTATTTAGCAGTTAAATTATTATCCTTTATTACTTCTGCGATAAAGCTTTCTGTTTCTCTACCTGCAGTACCATTACCAATAGCTATTATTTCTACATTATATTTCTTAATTAAATCAACTATCTTTTTTTTAGATTCCATTACTAGCTTAGGATCTGCTTGATAATCCTTAGCCTTTTCGTTTGGATAAATAACACCAATTTCAAGTACACTTGATTGAGGGGATATAACAGCAAGCTTACAACCAGTTCTAAATGCTGGGTCAACACCTAATACTACCTTACCCTTCATAGCTGGCTGTAATAATAGATTCTTTAAATTAAGCGAGAAAATATGGATCGCTTGTTCTTCACTTTTTTCTGTTAATATTGATCTTATTTCCCTTTCGATTGAAGGAGAAATTAATCTTTTATATGAATCATTAATTGAATCAATTAATTCATCCTTAAATACTGAATCTCTATTTTTAACTACCTTGTATTTTAAATATTCAATATCACGCTCAGGCTGAAGTGTAACACTTACTGTGATTACCTTTTCATCCTCAGCACGATTTATAGCAAGTACTCTATGTGGTTTAATACGTCCTACTGATTCACTTGAATCATAGTAATTTACGTATTTTTCCATTTCATCGACTGCGTCCTTTTTCTTTTTACAAGAGATAACACCATATTGTAATGCTTTATCTCTAATATATTTTCTATATTCAGCATCATCTGATATTCTTTCAGCAAC
>AUXO014983813.1_pt1 | contig 11949 bp, 8 predicted proteins | sample 768731 | NCBI WGS metagenome assembly AUXO01 (sample SAMN02715735, study PRJNA202380) | gut metagenome | biome: sheep rumen | host: Ovis aries | place: New Zealand: Palmerston North | reverse complement strand
ATTTATCCGTATATCCTGACGCGTAAGGAGAAGTATCTCTCTATCCGTGCCTTTACCGATGCGCAGAAACTCGCTGCCTACGAACGCCAGCAGGGCATCTGTGCCGATTGTGGCGAGCATTTCGAATTGTCACAGATGGAGGCTGACCACATCACGCCGTGGCACGACGGCGGACGAACCGTGGCGGATAATTGCCAGATGCTCTGCCGCGAGTGCAACCGCCGCAAGAGTGGCAAGTAGGAGAGAGGCTTTCGGACTGTTATATCATCACCCTTTTCATCTTTCTCTCATACACGCTCTCGTAGCGAGGACAGTCCACGCCACCCCTCCATCCATCTCTCCCTCCCTCCATCCATCCATCATTTCTTGCTCAACTCCTGAATGGCAAGGCGGATGGCTGCGTCGTCGTTGTTGTAGATGCGGTAGAAGAAGGTCTCGTCCGGCATCGCATCACGGGCGATGAGGCTGAACAACTGCTTCTCAATCAGCTTGCTCGATTTCATGATCTGGTTCATCTCGCCCTTGACTCCTTTTTTCTCGGCATAGAGAGTGAAGTCTTTCAATAGTGATGCACGTTGCAGGTGTGTCAGTACCTCTTGCCATGTCCTGTATGAACGGAACTCGCTTCGGTGCGTGTCCGCATAACGGAATGCGAAGTCATTCAGCAACCCTTCTTCCGTGATGCGGTTGAAGTACGGGGTGAAACCCGTCGTGTCTCGCCCTACAAAACGGTCTGGCGAGATACCTCCGCCACCATACACCGTACGACCCAACTTGGTCTTGTACGATTGCGTCTTGTTGTTCTTGACGCTGTCCTCGTTCGTGAGTTCCCCATGCGTGAAACGCTCCACTACCTCCAGGTCGTATGACGAGCGGTCTCCCTTGGCATAGGGCTTCTGGATGCAACGACCCGATGGGGTGTAGTAGCGCGCTATCGTCAGACGGACCGCCGCACCATTGCTCAATGGGTATTGCTGCTGAACCAATCCCTTGCCGAACGAACGGCGACCGATGATCAGACCTCGGTCGTTGTCCTGTATCGCTCCCGCAAAAATCTCACTGGCTGAGGCACTCCATTCGTCTATCAGGACCACAATCGGCGTGCCCTTGAACGAACCGCTGCCGTCCGCCCTCGAGTCCTGACGAGGGTAACTGCGACCTTCCGTATATACGATCATGTCGCCCTTCTCCAGGAATTCATTGACCATCCTGATGACCGCATCCAGATAGCCTCCTGGATTGCCACGCAGGTCGATGATGAACCGATCCGCCTCCTGACGCTTCAACTGCGCGAGCGCCGTCTGAAACTCCGAGAAGGTCTGCTCTCCAAACGACGAGACCTTTACATAACCCGTCCTCGGAGCTGCCAGGTAGAATGTCTCAACCGTCTTGACAGGGACATCCCCACGTACTATGGTGAATAGCAACGGCTTCGGTGAACTCGACCGACGGATGCCGATCTTTACTTTCGTGCCTTTCTTGCCCCGCAGCGTCGAGACAACCATCTCGTTCGAGAGACTCTTGCCTACAAATGGCTTGCCATCGACACTGATGATGCGGTCGCCCGGCAGGATGCCCAACTTCTCCGACGGACCTCCGTGTATGACGGAGATGATGGTCACCGTGTCTCGCTGGATGTTGAACTGAACTCCGATGCCGGAGAACGAACCTGACATGTCGTCATTGACCATCTGAAGGTCCTTCTTCGGGATATAGACCGAATGAGGATCCAACAACGATAACATGGCCTCAATGGCAGCTTCAGATAAGGTGTCCATGTTGACCGAGTCGGTGTATTCATGGTCCGCTAAGTTCAGAACCTCATCTACCGGAGAACTGCCGTTGCTCATGAATGCAGACGGCGTCTTATACATCCAGCGACCGATAAATAATCCGGTGATAACACACAGGCTGGCAAGCAGGGGAAGGATAATCTTCCATTTCGTGTTCATGATGGATATTCTTCTTTTTAGAGGGTCGTTTCGACCTGGGTGACTTCAATTCCGGCTTTGCGAAGCAAGTCAATTCCGTCCAGCAGACGGTATTGCTCTCCATAGACAACTCTTCGGATGCCCGCCTGGATGATGAGTTTCGCACACTCAATACACGGCGACGCCGTGACATAGAGCGTAGCCCCTTCGCTGTTGTTCGTACTTCGCGCTACTTTCGTGATTGCATTGGCTTCAGCATGCAGTACGTAGGCAAATGATTTGTTGTCCTCGTCTTCACAGTTGTTCTCGAATCCACTGGGAGTCCCGTTGTAGCCGTCACTGATGATCATCTTGTCTTTCACCAATAACGCACCGACCTGACGGCGCTTGCAATAGGAGTTGCCGGCCCATATCAAGGCCATCTTCATATATCGCAGGTCCAAGAGGTGCTGTTTCTCGTCCATAGTCTGTCTTTTTTAGTGCGTCTCAAGCAACTCCTTGGCAAAGGAGATGAGGTCGATTCCGTCAAAGTTGCCCGACGTCATTAGCAATAATGCCGTGTTCTCTTCTATATGCAAACCTCGCAGCTCTTGCTGCAACAGCTTCGAGTCGCAGAATACTTCTACACGTCCGCCAAATCCCGCTTTCACGTCTTCCGGACAGATGTCCTCCAGACGCTTGTGCTTCACTACCTCTGGATTGTAATAGACGTACGCCTTGTCCGCACCATCCATCGCTCCTTTGTATTGAGGCAGGAACGCTTTCGTCAGAGAGGAGAAGGTATGCAGTTCCATGCACGCAACCAGACGCTTGTCCGGATACTGCTGACGGACCGCTTTGACGGTGGCTTTCAGTTTCGACGGCGAATGGGCAAAGTCTTTGAAGGATACCGAGGAGCTTGTCTCCGTAATTTTCTGCAGACGGTTCGCCGCTCCCGTGAATCTTGCAATCGAACGGAAGAAGTCTTCGTCTGTGATACCCAACGATCGACATACGTTATACGCTCCCATGATGTTCTGTAGGTTGTGCTCGCCGAAGACTCCTAACGTGGTGCGCAGGCCGTTGACCTCAATGGTCGTCTTGCCGTTCGCGATCTCAAATTTCGGCGTGTCATAGGGCATCGACTGAACATCGCTCCGCACCCCGTCGGCAAGCAGGCGTAGGTTCTCGTCCTGGGCATACCAGATGAACCGACCGTTTGGCTCAATGCTCTGTACGAATTTTCGGAATGTCTCAACATAACTGTCAAACGTCGGAAAGACGTTGATGTGATCCCACGCAATGCCCGTCAGTAATGCAATATGCGGATGGTAAAGAAGGAACTTGCTGCGTAGGTCTAATGGCGAGGTGAGGTATTCGTCTCCTTCAAATACCGCAATCTTGGCTTCATGACTCAGACCTACCATGTTCTGAAAACCCTCAATCTGAGCACCGACCATATAGTCGGCTTTGATGCCCAACTCTTTCAGGACAAACAAGATCATCGCTGTCGTCGTCGTCTTGCCATGACTGCCTCCGATGACGACTCGCGTCTTGTCTTTCGTCTGCTCATAGAGGTACTCCGGAAAGGAGTATATCTTGATACCTAACTCTTTGGCGCGTACCAGTTCGGGATTGTCTTCCCTCGCATGCATGCCGACAATGACAGCATCCAGGTCTTCCGTGATGCGCTCCGCATGCCAACCCTCTTCTTCGGGTAGCAAATGAGCGGCGGCAAGACGGCTTTTCGACGGGTCAAAGAATTCATCGTCCGAACCCGTTATCCTATATCCTTCTTTTTCGTTCAGCGCTAATGCCAGGTTGTGCATCGCAGCACCTCCCATGGCTATGAAATGTACCTTTTTCATTCTTCTCTTCCAGAAAGAATCCCTTCTTTCATAAATGATTTATGGTTAGGCAAAGGTACGGTATTCTAAATAAAATAAGGATATTACACGCATTCTATTTTTTCTTCTTTTTGCGATGCCGAAGATAATTTGTTATTTTTGTGTTACGATCGTGTGGCTCTTATAACCTATGGAAGTGCAGTTTTCCGATTTGCTGAATAGTCTTGTTGCACAGTTCTCTTTGCCTCTGCAACACCCCCTGCTCGTGTTCTCACTTCTTCTGGTCATCGTGCTGATGGCTCCCGTCATCATGCGCTCCCTCCGTATTCCCAGTATTATCGTCCTCATCCTGTCAGGGCTGCTGGTCGGACCTCACGGATTCGGACTCGTACAACAGAGCTCTTCCATCAATCTCTTTTCTACCATCGGACTGCTCTACATCATGTTCATTGCCGGCATCGACCTCGATCTCAACGATTTCCGTGTCCACCGACGCAAGAGTATCATGTTCGGCATCCTCACGTTTTTCGTACCTATGATTACGGGCTATGTCGCATCGGTCTATGTACTCCACCTTCCTCAGGAGGCGGGATTCCTCATCGCCTGTATGTTTGCCACGCATACGCTTATATCGTACCCGGTGGCAAGCCGACTGGGAGTCGTCAAGAATGAGGCGGTCGCCGTGACCGTCGGAGGTACGATTATGACTAATACCGCCGCTCTCATCCTCCTCGCTTTTCTCATGGGACTCCACTCAGGACAGGTCGGATGGACCTTCTTCCTGCGTATGACCTGTAGCGCACTCGTGCTCTATCTCTTGATCTTTATTCTTTTCCCCGTTATACTGAAGTATTTCTTCCGACATCTGGAAAGTGAAAAAGGAAGCCATTTTATCCTCGTCCTGGCCGTGATGTTGCTCTCGGCTTATTTCGCCGACTTGCTCGGCTTCGAGGGAGTGATCGGCGCCTTCCTCGCCGGACTGGCTGTCAATAGGCTGGTCCCGGCTTCGTCTGCACTCATGAATCGTATCGATTTTATCGGTAATACCCTCTTTATCCCGTTCTTCCTCATCAGCGTGGGACTGATGATGGATTTTTCCAACGTGTTCTCCGACTCGCTGATCATTACGTCCGCCATCGTCCTGACAATCGCTTCTGTCTTCGGTAAGTGGCTCGCTGCCTTCTTTACGCAGATATTCAGTCATTTTACGGGGACTCAACGAAAACTGATGTTCGGACTCAGTGGCAGCCGGGCTGCCGTGACGCTGGCAATCGTCCTCGTCGGCATCCGCTCCGGACTGATGGACGATGTCCTGCTCAATGCAGCTGTCATCATGATCCTGCTCACTTGCACCGTTTCCGCCATCATAACCGAACAATCAGGACGTAAACTCGCACAGCTCGAACGCCTGCAGTGGGAATCCGTAGCCACACCTGCGACAACTGTGGGGAGTGAGAAGTCCACTTCAAAGGTCGTTGATGTCGTCAAGCAACAGAAAAACGGCATACAGACATCACGCGCCGAGACAATTCTCGTTCCTGTCGCCATGCAGAACGACTACGAACGTCTGCTCGATTTTGCAGTCGTACTCAAGGATAAACGATCGGCACAACCGCTCGTCGTCGGCTCTGTATTGCCCGATGAGAACAATGCCGAGAAGAAGATCCGTGCCGTTCGTAACCGACTGGAACAGTATGTCCGGAAAGCATCCGCCAACGAGACCGCGGTCACCGTGCAGACAACTCTCGACTATAATATCTCTGGTGGTATTGTCCGACTTACCCGTGAGGCAATGGCAGATGTAATCGTCACCGGATGGCCGCGAGAACTCGGACTGATTGACCGCCTCATCGGTGAGAATGCCGGCGGAGTCGTCGCCAAGACGGATAAACTGGTTTTTATGTGCCAGATCGAGAAACCGCTCGTCGTACACCATCGCATCGTACTCGTCGTTCCTGCACTTGCCGAACTGGAGAAGGGTTTTCTGCAATGGCTGCGTAAGGTGGTTATCCTTAATCGCGAACTCTCAGCGCAGGTGCTCCTCTGCACAACCGAACAGACGCGGCTCGCTTTCGAGGATGGACTGCGACATATTCGACGCCGACTGCGCTATGATTTCCTTCCTTTCTCCAATTGGGATTCCTTCCTCCTGCTCCGTCGCTCCATCGCTAAGGACGACCTCCTGCTCGTCGTCGCTGCACGACACGGCTCTGTGTCTTATGTCCGTGCCATGGACCAGGTCCCTATGACCCTTTCTACTCATTTCCGACTGAATAACAAGGTCGTGATCTATCCTCAGCGCTACGGCGCATAGGTCCAACATTCTACACTCTTCCTCTTCGATGAGGCGAAGGGAAGATATAAAAAAGGGAAACGCACCATGGATCTGTTAGACCCGGAGCGTTTCCCTTTTGTCTGTATGTGGCGCTTTATTTCTTTGCCTTCGGAGCGGCTTTTTTCTCTCCGGCTTTTTTCTCGGTCGTCTTCTTAGCAGTGGCGGCTTTCTTCGGAGCGGCTTTCTTCGGAGCGGCTTTCTTGATTTCCTTCTCCGGCTCTTGCTTTTCTGCCTTCAGTTTCTCTATTTCTTCTTCTAGTTCTGCAATCTGCTGCTCCTGGTTGTTGATGGTCTTTAACAGCGAGTTTAACTCCTCGTTCTCAATCGATGTTGGGTATTGCTCATCTACACGCTGCAGGAAGTCCGACAACACGTTCATGTAGTTCATAAACGCTTCGTATGGCGATTCATACTGACCGGTATGGGCCTGCGAATTACCCGTGAAGTGCTTGGTGGACATGAAGTAGAAGTGCTGACTCGTCTGGAGGTTTAGCCAGTCGTATTTGATGCGCTTGTCCGTACAGAGTCGTACGCGCTCTCCTACACTGTATAACTTCTGCAACGCCTCTCCCTGTAGGTCATTTCCTGTCCATGGACTCAGGTCTTTCTCCTCGTCTGCCCACGAAATAGGTTCTGTACTCGACAGCACATCGCCCGCTTTGTTGTTCGCAAGAATCTCCGACGGTGTGGCAAACGTGATTTTATTCATCATGGCATGGTAGGGGAGTGCCTTCAGAAAATCGTAAATGCCGGACTCCGCATGGTTGTACACACCGATAGCCCCATAGTTCATGCCAAGCATCATGAATTTCTCCTCCGCTGGCGTTGAGACAATCCATCCGATGAACTTCTCTGCCGTCAACGGATACTGATCCCATCCCCAATTCGAGAACCGTACCGCAATATTGTCACTCATCTCATAGTTGCGTGGCATCAGCGTCAGGTCTGCATACGGATGCTTGTACAGGTAGTTCGAACTCTTCCAGCCCATGATGTGACGCGCACCCTCTACCATGACACCCTTAAATCCTAATTTCGCTACCTGCTCTCCAATCTCGTCGCTGTAAATCAATTCTGTATTGCAGAATACCTTTGTGTCTAAGTCAAACAACGAATGTATCTTGGCTGAGTGTAATTTTACCTGCTGCTTGAATTCGTTCGTGTCGTACAGCGAACTCAACGAATGGGCATACGTCTCACCTAAGAACTCTACAGAACCCGTATCTGCCAACTCACGGAAGGAGTCAATGACCTCAGGGGCATACTGCTCCAACAATTCAAGCATCAGACCCGAAATGGAGAAGGCAACCTTGAACTTCCCGTTCGTGCTGCGTATCATTTCCAGCAACGTGTTGTTGGCAGGAAGACAACAGTTCTCCGTCCAATAACGTATCGTGTCCTCACTGGCGAAGTCATTGTAGTAATAGTGGTCGGTTCCGATGCCGAAAAAACGGTATCGCTTCAGTTGCATCGGCTCATGCAGTTGGAAATATAAGCAAATAGACTTCATATCTTTTTCTTATGGATGTTTTTATGTGTGGTTTCTTCTCTTTTTTCAGGACCATCCAAGTACTTTGTCGTAGATGGCCCTTACTTTACGTCCTGCCGACTCCCAGGTAATCCGGTTTACTTCTTCCTCTCCCAACTCATGGAGGGATTTATACATCGCAGGATATGAAACGATGGCATGGATCGCATCAGCCATCGCATCAATGTCCCAATAGTCAACCTTGATGGCATTGTTCAATATCTCCGCACATCCGGACTGCTTCGACACGATGGTCGGTGTCCCAACCTGCATTGCTTCCAACGGCGAAATACCAAAAGGCTCGGATACCGACGGCATAATATACACGTCACTCTCTGCCAACATTTCTGTTACCTGCTTACCACGTAAGAAGCCCGTGAAGTGAAATTTGTCGGCAATGTTCTTCGAGGCTGCCAGATGGATCATCTGGTTCATCATGTCTCCAGAACCGGCCATGACAAAACGGACGTTCTTCGTACGCTGAAGAACCCGGTGCGCCGCCTCTACAAAGTATTCCGGACCTTTCTGCATGGTGATACGACCTAGAAAGGTGACAACCTTGTCCTTGCGAGGCGTCTTCATCACTTTGTCCGCCTCTGCCAACGGCTCGACGGCATTGTGTACCGTCGATACCTTCGCAGGGTTCTGACCGTATTTCTCAATCACCGTTCGACGGGTTAGATTGGAAACACAGATGATGTGGTCTGCTGCATCCATCCCCCTGCGCTCAATATCATACACCTGTGGATTGACATTGCCGCGTGAACGGTCGAAATCCGTCGCGTGAACATGAATCACCAAAGGCTTACCGGAGATGTTCTTGGCAAAGATACCTGCCGGATACGTCAGCCAGTCGTGAGAGTGGATGATGTCAAAACCTCCCGCATGGGCCACTACAGAGGCTACCGCCTCATAGTTCGAAATCTCTTCCATGAGGTTGTTCGGATAACGACCCGAAAAATCTACACATCCTATCTCGTTTGTGCCGATGCGACGAAAGTCATATCGGATATTCTCCCTTAAATGGAAAAACTCATCAGGGTGCATCGTATGGCCAATCAGCTGATTCACACGGTCCCAACTCGTCTCCTTCCACACAATCGGCACATTGTTCGCTCCTATGATGTGAAGGAAACTCTGATCCTCGTCTCCCTGGGGATGGGGTATCACGAAGGTGATATGCATGTCGCCCTGTAGTGACATCCCCCTTGTCAGACCGTAACTGGCGGTCCCGAGTCCTCCAAGTATGTGAGGGGGAAATTCCCAACCGAACATCAGTGCATTCATATCTTATTCTATCGTTTTTGTTTGTATTCCTTTTTTCTTTCTATAACGACGCTCCTTCGTCATTCTGCTTCGTATAGTCACGCAGAATCGTGATGGCACGCAACGTCTCTGCTACCGACATGGCAAAGGACATGGCCCCCCTTGCCGTGAACGGCGGATTACCATCGTAGAATTCATTCAATGTGCCAATACAGTCATTGCTCATCTCACTCTCAAAACCACCCGTGATGCGCTCCAAAAAGAAAACACCTCCATGCTTATGCAACTTTAGATAGGCTTCTGTGAATGCACCAATCAACCATGGCCATGCCGTACCGTCATGATACGATACAGAGCGGTCTCCCTCACTGCCCGCACAGATAGGCTTGTACTGACCCGATTTCGGACTCAATGAACGTAGACCGCGCGGCGTGAGCAACTCTCGTGTTACTATCGATAATACCTTGCGCTGCTGATTGCGGTCCAACGGCGAATGTGGCAACGATACCGCAAACAACATGTTGGGACGGACTTCGTAATTGTGGTCTGGATTGGATACATAGTCATCCAGATAATTCCCGTTCCAGAAGGTCTCAATGAATGAACGTTTCGCATATTCGGCCTGATAGTCCACAATCTCAAACAAGTCCTTCTCCCCGCGCTCACTCAGAATCTCTCCATAGAATCGCAATAAATCATACCATAGCGCGTTCAACTCGACTAAATAACCCGTACGCTGCAATACCGGACGACCCCACAACGTGGCATTCATCCATGAGGCAGGTACATTATGACCGTCAGTGAACAATAACCCGTTTTCATTCAACGCTAAATTCGGATGCTTGTTGTCGCGTATGAAGTTCATCAGAATGACAATACGGTCTCCATAGTCCTTGTTGGCCTGTTTCAATGAGGTCTTCAGTGAATATTGCTCCAAAGCCCACAAAAGCCACAACAACGCATCCGGCGCTTCAAGCTCTGTTATCTGGGTCGGATTTGGACGACCCTCAATAAATGCGTCTATGGCTTCAAAGGCGGTTGTCAGAACGTCATGAAACAGTTGGACGTTGTCAGTGGACAGCGCAATGCCTGGCAACGAGATGAATTCGTCTCTCGCTCTGCACTTGAACCACGGGTAACCCGCCATGATGTAATGACCGTTGTTGCGTCGATTGTAGAATTGCATGCCTGCGTTCTTCAATGTGTTGAAGAAGTCAAGGCGTGAAGTGCGACCACGCAACTCGTCCGTGTACTGCTTTTTTAGTTTGCTCGGGTCTGCAGGTGATATGCCGGCGGAGAATATGACCGACATGCCCTTCTTCATCTGAATCTCAAAATACCCAGGTACATACAAATCCTCGTTGTAGTCATAACCGCGCTCCTGTTCCCGCCAATACTCAATCCCACGGTACCAGTCCGGCTGACTGATAAAGACGGCTTTCTCATCACTGAACTGCATAGCCAAATGTGGCATGTTATCATACAACTGGATGTTAATCCCGTTGGCTATGCTCTCATAGTCTCGATGAATCTGATCGTTTTCATGCGTCAACGAGTTGACCGAACGGAAGGCTAAAAGAGGCTTGAAACGCATCGTGACAGGGGAGTGAGCTTCCATGATCGTGTACTTGATCAGGATACGGTTCTCATCCGAGATGAATACCCGCTCTTTCGAGAATACAACGCCTCCTACACGATAGGTCGTACGGGCAACCGTCTCCATCGTGAATTCACGGATGTATTTGTGACCCTTTGGGGAGTAGTTGTTTCCGTTGAACCGATGCAGACCCATATTGAACTCAGCTCCATGCTGTATCACCGTCTCGTCCAATGATGACAATAATACGTAGTTGTCGTAGTTCTGTTCTGCTACCGGTACGACCAGCAGACCATCGTATTTCGAAGTATTACAGTCAACCAACGAGGTGACGCTGTACGCACCCATCTTGTTGGTTCGCAACATGTCCGTTGTGAGTGAACGCTCTAGATTGATAAGCTGCGATTTGTCGAATTTCAGATAGGACATATCATCAAATTGTGTGTTGTAATCCTTACGGGATTTCCTGTCAAATGACCCGTATGGATTTTTCTAAAAAAAATAAGGGGGGAGGGATGGTTCGCGCAGGCGTTCTTTCTCGCTTGCTCAATGACAAATATAAATTCTTTTTCGCTCCATTCCAAAGGAAAACGTCTTAAAATCGTGGCTCGCTTGCTTTTTTTTCGTATCATTGCAGAAATCAAAATAATCAACAAGAGATTTAATCGGGATGATTCTTTCTGATGAAGTCCCTCCTTTTAATGACTGATGAACAATAATAGAAACAATCGACGCCCTCGCAAATCCTACCGCTCCGATTCTTCTCGCTCCGGTAGCCATTCCGAACATAAAAACGATTTCCAGCGTTATGCTGAAAATTTCCTCAAAGGAAACCGCTCCCGGCGCTCTGCAACCCCAGATGATCCAGCCCCTGACAGACGTGCCGAAACACCGAGACGTAGCGTGAGGTCCATGTTCTCCAAACAATCCACACGACTCCATGACGAAGACTATAACCCGCACGCAAAGTACTCGAAAAAGAAACAACTGATTTATAAGAAACAACAGTCCGACCCGAATACTCCTGTACGTCTCAACCGCTTTATCGCTAATGCTGGACTTTGCAGCCGACGCGAAGCTGATGAATATATCAAGGCTGGCATCGTTTCGGTTAACGGACAGGTCGTGACCGAAATGGGCTTTCGCGTCGTACCGGCTGTCGATAAGGTACTTTTCCATGACCAACCAATACGAGGGGAGAAACTCGTTTACGTCCTTCTGAATAAACCAAAGGATGTGGTTACGACAACCGATGATCCTCATGCCCGCATGACTGTGATGGATCTTGTGCGAGGCGCATGCAAGGAACGAATCTATCCGGTTGGACGACTTGACCGGAATACCACAGGAGTCCTTCTCCTGACTAATGATGGTGATCTGGCGCAGAGACTTCTGCATCCTCGTTACGAACACAAGAAGATTTATCAGGTCACTCTCGATAAACCTATCGACCCTTCAGAACTCCG
>AUXO014960182.1_pt1 | contig 11951 bp, 5 predicted proteins | sample 768731 | NCBI WGS metagenome assembly AUXO01 (sample SAMN02715735, study PRJNA202380) | gut metagenome | biome: sheep rumen | host: Ovis aries | place: New Zealand: Palmerston North | reverse complement strand
GACTCGCTAGCTCAGTTGGTAGAGCATCTGACTTTTAATCAGAGGGTCAGGGGTTCGAATCCCCTGCGAGTCACCATTCCTAAAGCGACATTCCTTCGGGAATGTTTTTTTTTGCGCTTACGCCCTTTTTATAGACAGTCCTCTTTTTTAGATGCTATAATTTTTTTGGGTTTAAGTGAAGAATGTAAGGGAAAAAGAAGAGACTAGAAGATTTCATCAGTATAAATTTGGGATTTAAAGGAATGTTTTCATCTTTCTATTTTTTACACGCGAATGTAAGCGGTTAAAAGCGGTGCTCTATTTTCCTTTTAGCGAAGGCGAGAGGTGTTGAAACGATTATTTCATTCAAAAAAAGACAAAAGCCTAAAGAAGAAACAGTTCAGGAAGAGCTGCCAGTCATCATCCTCATAAGAAATCTTATTCTAAAAGTTTTGATCATCGGGATGACTGTCTTTGTGGTGAACTTCTTTATCTTAGGCATTTATATTATTCATGATAACAATATGTATCCCGCCATTAAAGATGGTGATCTTTGTTTTACTTATAAGCTGACAAGTTATCTGTCTGAAGATCCCATTGTTTATAAGAGGAATGGTCAGGTGCACTTTGGCAGGATCATTGCGCTGCCTGGTGACACAGTTGATCTGAAAGATAATGGCGTTTACGTAAACAACAGCTTAATCAGTGAGAAAGTTCTCTATCCGACAACGCATCAGGGATCCAAGATCACATTCCCTTATACCGTTGCCAAAGACCATGTCTTTGTCCTTAATGATTTTAGGGAACTCATTTCTGATAGCCGCACGTATGGGGCGATCCCCATCAAAGACCTCAAAGGCAAAGTCGTCTTTTTAATGCGAAGACGAGGTTTATAAATATGTATGTATGAAGGAAGGAATGCACTTATGAAGAAACAACTATTAAAAACGACTGCAGCGCTCGCTTTAGCGACAGCGATGATCATCAGTCCATTGACAATGAAAGAAGCGCATGCCGCTGTCAATGCAGAGAAAATGAGCTTTACAACGGATCTGGTCATGAAAAAAAATTGTAATGTCCCAAATGTCACATTCAATTACACAATTACAAAGGGTGAAGGCAAAGGCAATGTCGAAGCGCCGCCTGCAAATGCAAAATTACCAGTTATCACAAGCAGTGATACGACGCCATCAACGGCTTCTCAAACATTTGCACTTGCTTTCGGTAAAGATGCGACAAGTGGTAATTATGATCCAACTATTGATGAGAATGCAAATGACGTTAGCAGCTATCATGCCAAGTTTGCGACTACACAAAATGATGATGAAAAGTTTGTCGAAAAGACCGTCTATATTGATTTTAGTAATGTTGGTATTACGACACCAGGTATTTATCGTTATGTCTTACAACAGGAAGTCAAGGATAAGGCGAGTGGTGAAGGCGTGAATTATGACCTCCATGCGTCTAAAAACAATAATGTTGAAACACGTAATTTAGAAAGCTCTTATGACAATGACGCCGCTAAAGGAAGCGGTACACGTTATATAGATTTGTATGTTACTCAGGAAAATGACAGCAGTGATGTGCAATATCGTTATTTAATGCATACAAGTGATACGGCTTACGCCACCAGTACAACGAATGCAGATGATAAATCAGCTGGTTTTATTAATACTTATGACAGTTATGATTTGACTATTAAAAAACAGGTAACGGGTAATCAGGCTAATAAGGATGAATACTTTAAGTTTACGATCGCGCTTAATAATGAGAACGTCCAAAAGGCAATCAGTATTGATCTTACAAATGCTAGTCATTCCCTTACTTATCAGGGCAGCACCGTCAATAATCCGACATCATTAACGATCAGCAATAATACATCAAGTGCTGATTTCTATTTAAAAGATGGACAATCTGTGGCGATCAAAGGGATCTCATGGCGTGCTGGTTACCGCGTCAATGAAGATAAAACAAATGCAAATGCTAAAGGCTATACTGCTACAGCGGCTTTTACTGACGAAAGTCAGGATAAAGTAAGCAATGGTCAGACGATTACATTGAATACAGACAATGATTCCATGAGTGATGACCTTTTTGCCGGTGACTCTGAAATCATTTATACTAATAAGCGTCAGGGGAATGTCCCAACGGGTGTCATTATGTCAGTTCTTCCAGGTCTGGCTGTTGTAGCCGTGGGGGCAATAGGAATCATCTATTTTGCCAGAAAGAAGAAAAGACATATTTAATGGGAGGGGAGAGACATCGTGAGAAGATTTGTACTGATTATAGATCAAATGATTGATCGATGTCTCATGCTCTTATTTATTCTGATCTTTTTAACGGGTTTATATTTCTGTTATGACATGTGGTATGTGTTCAATCATGCCAATGATCAGAGTCTGCTTAATTATAAACCAACCGCTGAGTCCTCAGCGATGCTTAAAAAACTCAGTAAGGATGCGATTGGCTGGATTACGGTGAAAAATACCGGTATTGATGATCCGATTATGCAGGGGGAGGATAATCTGCAATATATTGATCTCGACCCCTATGGCCGGTTTTCTTTATCGGGCAGTATCTTCCTGGATGCAAGAAATGATCCAGATTTTAAGGATCCGTATTCGATGATCTATGGTCATCATATGGAATACGGAGTCATGTTTGGGGCTTTAGACCGTTATGTCGACCAGGATTATTTTGATCATCATAAAAAGGGTGAAATTATCACCGATGATCATGTGAAGATGACGTTTAAGATCTTTGCGGCGATTCGCACCGATGCCAAAGTGAAACTGATTTTTCATGATCTTGATCGACATGATCACAACAGGCGGCTGCTTCGTTTTTTAAAGATCCATGCCAAAATTTATGAGAAACCAGTAAGTTCTCATCTCATCGCCCTCTCGACATGCGGTGATCCCGCTACCACGGATCGCTGGGTCGTTTTCGGCGCATTTCAAAAATAATAGAGAAAGGAGCAAGTTGAATGAAAAAGTTTACGATGATCTCACTGCTCCTTTTTATGCTTTCTTTTAATATTGTGCCAGCTTTCGCAGAAAGCTATATCGTTCAGGTGCCCGTTTCCTATACGGGGCCATCAGGCAGTACGAGAATCATTTTCACGAATCAGGAGACAAAACATCAAAGCAGCTATACGATTGATCGTCAGACGAAGGCTATTACCCTTACTTATACTTCATTAGGGACGTATCACTATACGGTCACGAAAGAAGCCGGGGAAGATACCAATACGCATTATGATGATCGCACGTATCAGGTGATTATCTCACTCACAAGAACGAATAATGATGTGATTCGCAAAAGTATTATTGTTTATCTTGCCAGTGATCTTACGAAACTTTCAAAGATTACGTACGCGGATTATCGGCAATCCGCCGCTGCTGATCAAAGCCAGACAGATCCGTCCCAGTCGGCCTCAGACGGTAAGAATCAAAAGCAGCCGGATCAGCGTAAAAAGCAAAGTCATGATGCCCAAGCGCAAACAAAAACGGCGGCTGCGTCAAAAAAGAAAGCGAAAAGCCAGGCCGCGAAAGCATCCGCTGCCAAAAAGAAAAACAAAACTGATAGCGGCAGTAAAAGCAGCTCTTCATCAGGTGAAGATGGGACAGATACCAGCAGTGCGGGAGAAAATGATGATCGCTCAGCCAGTGCTAATGGCAGTGATGCCGGGCAAGGTAAAAATGGACAGATGCATAAGAGCCAGGATGGAACAAGTACGTCAAGCCAGAGCTCTGAAAGTGCGGGCAGTATTCATACCGGTGATACTACGTCATTTGTGCAGTGGATTGTGCTGATGATCGCATCATTGATGGGCATGGTCGTAATGAAAAAGAGAAAGGGGTAGGATCATGATTTATTGTATAAGAAAATGGCTTGCTGTAGTTATGGCACTGCTTCTTTGTATCAATGTCATTATGGTGCCTACGCAGGCGGAAACAGAAAGTGAGAAGGCGTCTATTGGCAATGTGTCTTTAAATGCGACTTTTGTCTCTGGAGGCTCTCATCAAGGTAATGATCTTTATGTCTGGAAGGCTGCGTCAAGTGCCAGTGGCCATGCCTTTATCTTTAATGTCAATATGGATGTTGATTATATCACGGGGCAAAATAGCGGTAAGATGCCGGTGGGAACCATCAAAACAGTGGTCCCTCTCCATATTCTTAAAGATAAAAATGGTCAGTATGCCGATACGCTTGAACTGCCTTTTACGCAGATTAAGGATACCAATAACGATGGGACTATTACTGCTGATGAGATTCCTCAGGATCTTGTCGACGTCGCGAAAAAGAGTAGTGATGAACTCTCTTATTTTGCCTATTTTGTCAATGAAAAAACAAATCAGGCAACGATCATGAATATTATTGATTTAGAACATTCGATCAATGATGTTTTTGATGTGAAATACTCTGCAACGAAAAAGACGTTTGATTATTTTGATTACCAGCATGACCATAGCAGCTCTGAGGCTTTTTATGCCGGCTTATCCATTGATGGTCAACTGGTCGATAAAAGTGCCTTGAGTGATCAGTCAGCTTATCACGAAGCCGGTCAGACACGTTTTGATGCGAAAACAAAGTCTTATAAAGTCGCTATGGATACAAGCGCTAAGGTCACGAACGTTTATAAAGGGGAACCAACCTTATTCAAGAGCTGGGATGCTAAGTGGGGTGAAGCGCCTGCCGATGCTGATCAGTATTATTATCTTGTATGGGAGATTCGCAGTCGCATTGATGATCCGACGCAGTCTTATCATTTTTCTTTAACCGATACACTAGATCAGGATCAGGGCACTGTTGCTGGTTTTCGTCTTGCTGGAAATGGCAAGTACAAACTGATCAGTGATCATACAGAGACAGCTTCCATTACGGATGAGGATTCTGCAGGTGAGGCCAAAGCGCTCAATGGGACAGGTTATCGTTATGATTATGTTTTAACCAGACATGCTGCGGCGCATTTTACTAATGGCTATAAGATCAAAAATACTATTACTGCGACAGTGGAACCGGTGGATGGCATCGATGCCAAATCAACGGTCAGTTCCTCACGTGTCTACAGTTATGAGGTGCCTTCGTATACTGGTGAAACCGGCAGTGCCTATGTAGAAAAGTCCGGGAATGAACACTGGAATAGCCGCTTAGGCAGTAAAAAAGAATATTATAAGCTAGAACAGTTACAAAGCGGTGATACGAATACCTATGTAGAGGATCTGAAATATAATATTCATGCGAATGCTTTACCCTATCAATGGACACTGAAAGAAGGAGGCAATCCGGCTCATCATGAGGATTATGGACAAAAGAATGTCACTTATGAAATCACTGATGATACCCTGTGGCTTTATAAAAAAGCGGATGAACAGTTTACCTCGCAGGTTTATAACGATAACGCTGCCAAGCGTTTAGAAGCTTTTAAGCTTGATGCCAGTGATTATGATTTTGCGTCTTTAACGTATAAATTAGATACATCTATGGCTGAATGGAATGAAGAAACGCAGAAATTTGATAAAGTCAGACATACATTAGATGACAGTGATGCCATCACCTGGTATGTCAAAGTGCATGGCAGCTATTTAAAAGCGGTCACGTATAACTTTGGCACGCAGGAAAAAACGCTTTATGATGAAGGCGGTCGTTATATCTCCTATATTGATGGCAGTCAAATGACCTTTGAAACAGGGGTAGATGGGATCAAAGCAGAAGTGACTAATAAACTTTATAACTCAACGATTGATATCAATCCTAATATAAAGCTTTTTGCGACGGATCATGTGAAAAGTATAGTCAATGCCTTAAGTGAGACAGAAAACTTAGTTATTCTCAAAAATAAAGCGACGTTTACATTACATGATGAAGAGCATCAAAAGCAGTATTTTACCTCATCAAGAGTGGATGGCAATCTGATTCGCAGTGCTTCCCGTGCCAGTGATCTTAAGAAAAGATTACAGGCGAGCAGTAATGATGTCCGCAATAAGACCTTTACGCTCTCTTGGCAGGTCAGTCAGGATGAGATTATGAATACTGATGGCGGAACGGCTTATATTCCACAAAATGGCGGTACTTTTTATGACTTACTGCCGGAAGGGGCCACGTTAAAGAAAGATTCTGTCATCGTGCAATCTAAAGATGATCCTAAACAGAATGAGGGGATGTATACCATTGATGAAGCGATGTACAGTATTACATCGCAGCTCAATTATAAGGGCAGCGGTCGTACGCTGATCACGATTCATGTCAATGGCAGCTATCCATGCCTGATTGTCAGCTATTCCACGCTGCATTCCTGGGAAGATATTCGCCTGTATGGGACAACGATCCGCAATCCGGTTGCTTATGAAACAGGCAATGAAGATATCGCGGATGGCTTTGCGGATAATGGCGGAAAACTCAGCAGTGCCAATAAGGCTTTCATGAGTGATTTAGATAAAGAGACGGATGCGAAACGTTTTATTTATAGTGAAGATGCGACCTCAATTGATGTGGTGACCGCCGCCTTAGCGGGTCTTGATAAGAAAGTCATTGCGGCTGATGATGAATCCTGGACCCGTAATACAATAGTGTCCCCCAATAGCGATTATGCTTATCGTTTACGTTATTCTAACGTGAAAGAAGAAGGGATGAAGCATATCATTCTTTATGACCGTTTAGAGAAGTATGATAAGTCTTCCTCAGAAAAGAGTCAGTGGCGTGGTATTTTACAGCAGATTGATGTCTCTCAGATCACGAAAACCTATCCGAATGCCCATCCTGTTATTTATCTCTCAATGAAGAAAGATATAGATTTAAAGGCTAGTACCTCCGCTTTAGAGCCGCGTTCAAGTGATGCCCAATCCCTTGATAATGCGCAATCGGATACCTGGATGACTTTAGCGCAGTATGAAAGTCAGTATGGCAAACTAGGAAGTCAGAGCAATGTTACGCCGCAGGCGATTGCCATTAAATTAGATGACAGCTTTTCTTTAGCGACCAATCAGATGATTACCGCTACTCTTTATATGAAGGCTCCTGCCCATGTCAGTCAGGACCTTAGTGATGCTTATCCCCAGAGTTATAATGACGTGTATATGTATGGGGAGCGCGGCGAAGAGACAAAGGAAGCCTCTTATTTGAATCAGGGCTATACATCTGTGAAATATCATGTCACATCAGCCGTGACGATTCATAAAGTCGATGCGGAAAATAGTGAACCTATTTCTGGTATTTCGTTTAGAGTCAGCGGCACATCGGCCTATCAGAAAGCTGTTGATGAGACAAAGCAGACCAATGCTCAAGGCCATGTCACCTTCAAAGATCTTGAAAAGGGTACGTATACACTCCAGGAAGTGGCTGGTAATGATGACTACCTGGAAGATCACACTGAATATCAGGTGAAAATTGATGAAGAGAGTCGCGTGAAGATCTGGAAGAATGGCGAGAGTGAACCAGATGATTTTTTAAAAGGTTCCTTTACCATTGAGAATACGCCTAGAGTCCATAACGATATTACTTTTGAAAAGCGCTCTTTAGAAGATCAGGCAGCGATTAATGGGGCTTATTTCCGTTTAACCGGAACTTCTTATTACAAAAATGATATTTCTATGACCGCTGTTTCTGCTGGCGGGAAAGTTACTTTTAAAAACGTCGAAAGAGGCACTTATAAGCTGGAAGAATACAAGGCGCCTGATGATTTTGTGAAAGCGAAGAATGCATGGTCGGTCACGATTGATGAAAATGGTGTGATCGCCATGAGCGGTGATGACTTAAAGGGCGAAAATGGCGGTTATACCATTTATAATGAACCATACCATACGTTAAAAATCTGGAAGCAGGATGCCACGAATGCGCATTCCTTAAAAGATGCTCAGTTCTCCCTGAAAGGCAGTGCTGAAAGCGGCAGGAGCATAGATCTGACGGCCTTGAGCAGTACCAATGGTTTCTTAACGTTTGATCATCTTGAAGCAGGGCATTATCTCCTTCAGGAAACTAAGGCCCCAGAAGGCTATCGTCTTGATGATACAGTGAAAGACGTGACGATCACCCGGGCGGGTGAAATCACGATGGATGGTCAGAAACCTGATTCACAAAGCGAGGCTTTTATTATCAAAAACACCCCGATTCCTGCCGGACGGATCGTCGTGACGAAGAAGTGGGTGGATGATGGTCAGACAAAAGAGCATCCTATTCCTAAGCTCCATCTCAGAGAGATTAAAGATGGTCAGACGACAAGTGTCGCTGTTTTATCACCCGCTGCCGATACCCAGGCAAAGGTGCGATCAGCCAATACCTTTCATCCAGCTTCCATTCAAAACTATCCAACAAGTGCCCTGATGAAAAATCTGAGACTTGCCCAGATAGCTGAAGAAGGACCGTTTACCCCAACCAGTAATACGAGTGGAACAGTCAAATGGACTGTGTATCGCAGTGGGACAGATTATATTCTTGAATTTTCGCCAACCAGCGGGGATCATGGCCGTTTTGCCAATGACGTCAATGCGGCTGGCGCGTGGCGAAGTTCAAAACTGAATAATCAGCTGTTATCAGCTATGATCACGAAGGTCCGTTTTAAAGGAACGATTTCAGCGACTTATTATCGTAATTTCTTCCGTGACTGTAAGAAGATTAAAGAAATTGATTTTACTGGTTTTGATGCGTCAAATGTCAAAGACTTCTGGAATATGTTTAATAACACTGCGAGTTTAACAAGTGTTGATGTCAGTCATTGGGATATGTCCAATAATACGGATTTAGATGAAGTCTTTAGAGGAGCCGCGGCATTAAGGAAGATTACCGGACTTGATACCTGGGATATTGCTAAAGCGACGAAATTTAATCGTTTCTTTGAAAACTGCACCCTTGATGAAGTCGATTTAAGCGGCTGGAATTTTGCATCGTTCACAGATTTATCACAGTTATTCAATAAGCAGTTTTTGGGATATCCAAAAATAAATAAACTGATTATGAAGAATTGTCAGCTCCCAAAGGTGACAGGTTTAACGACGGCTTTTGATCATCTTTCCGGATCACTTGAAGAGATTGATTTAAGCGGCAGCCGCGCCGACAGCTTAACGACAGCCGCTGATATGTTTAATGGCTATACAAAGCTGAAAACGGTGAATATGAGCAGTATGCAGACGCCAAAACTGACGAATATGTCACAAATGTTTTATAACTGTACAGGCCTGCAGAAAGTGACGCTTAATGGCATGGATACATCACAGGTGACGTCGATGTCTAATCTATTCAATACCTGCACGAACTTAAAAACAGTGAATGTGAATCAGCTTGATGTCAGTCATGTGACGAATTTCTTTGCGGCTTTCTATAAATGTACAAGTTTAACGGAACTGAGTTTAAGTAACTGGGATACAAGTGCCGGAACGAATCTTCAGGAGCTCTTTAGTACCTGCAGTAATCTGGAAGTCTTAAAGATTCCTAAAATAAATACCAGAAATGATGCCAATGCGGCTAAATGGATTTTCCGTGATGATCCCAAGCTGCGCGCCGTGCAGTTAGGTCCAAACTTTCAGTTTAAAAAAGAGAATAGTGATAATAACCATTCCAATCTGCTGCCGGCGGCAGGGAATGGTGATACCGAAAAGTATAGCGGGAAATGGTCCTATGGCTCAAATAGGCAAACGCAAGGTTTTACACCTGAGGAAGTCAAAGATATCTTTAACAATGCCAGCAATGATAACTATAGTTCCCGCGCAGGCTGGTGGTACTGGCAGTTAAGTGCCAAGGAACTGAATAAGCCAGAAGAATATGATTCTATTGATGATCACTGGATCGATGATCATCCCGATCAGGATTATGCGATCGCTGATAGTCAGGGGAATGCCGGCTACTGGCAAAAGATTGATGATCAGACATGGACTTATACATTCTATGTCTATAATCAGAATGCCAAGTGGGAAGTTTCTGAACAGGAAACAGACCTGATCAGTTATGATACCGCTTCTGTAACCGCAACCTATATTGCCGATCAAGGCAATAAGAGCATTATCTTAGAAAGTGACCAAAAGAGTGCGGTGGTAACCAATATGTCAAAGGCGCTGGCGACGAGAACCTATGGCTCTCTTACATTAAGCAAACAAGTCATCAAAGCTGATCCTCAGGTGGATGAGCCACAAGGAGATACCTTTACATTTGCGGTGCAGCTTACCAATGAGCAATACCCTAATCTGATCACCGGGATGCATGCATATAGTGCTACCTTACAAAATGGTAATAAATCACAAAAACAAAGTGTGATCTTCCAGGATGGCCATGCCGTGATCGCGCTAGAAAAGGGTCAGTCACTGACAATTCACTCTTTAGCGGCAGGGACGCATTATACGATTAACGAGCAGTCAGAGGATGATTATGCTTTAGAGACAATTATGAATGGGACAAGTAAACAGGAGAAAGAAGCGTCAGGTACGATTTCTGATCAGAATGACAGTGTTGTATTTACGAATAAGTATTTGAAAAAAGCACCTAAAACGGTGACTATCACTTTACGTAAAAAGATTACTGGTGATGAAACCCAATTACAAAGCAGCTATCCATTTGCGATTTTCTTAAGTGGTTTGACCCCTGATCAAAGCTATGATTTTGGTGAAAATATCCAGTTTAAAGCAGATGATTTTGGCAAGGCGAACATCAATGATCTTAAGTTAGCTAAAGATGAGGCACTTGTCTTATCGGATGTGCCGGTGGGGATACAGTATCAGATCAAAGAAATTGGCGGCGCGACTTATTGCGCTTCCTATGATGTAACAAATAGCAGTCAGGAAGCAGCGATTGCCTCAACCCATGGCGCTAATACGGAAGTGAATAAAGATTTAAGCACCGCAACGGAAACCGCTGATGAAGGTGAAGATATCACAGTCACTTTCACCAATGCCTTAGAAGCGGCGGTGAAAACGAGAAAACTGAAACTCGTTAAACTGGTATCAGGGGCCGATCATGATCAGAATGCCTATGCCTTTACTATTCAGTTAAAAGGGCTGAAACCAGATATGGTCATTCATACCTCAAGAAATACCATCACCGCTAATAGCAGCGGTGAAGCCAATACTTCATATTATCTTAAAAAAGATGAAAGTATCACTTTAGAAGATGTACCGGTTAAAGCGACTTATGTTATTACCGAAGCTGCCAATATCATGACGCCTTCTTATGTGATTACGCATCTTGATGATAAACGTGTGGATGTGAATAAGGCGGATGTGCCTGCTCATAGTCAGGCAGGAAAAGAAAATACCGCCTTATCTACCGGTGATCAGACGATGCCGGAAAACAATGTCAATGTGACCTTCACCAACAGTGCGCCAGCGACTGGCAGTCTGGCAATTAAGAAGATTGTGACAGGAAATATGGGCAATAGAAATAAGCTCTTCCGCTTTAAGATTAATCTTACTCAAAATGGGAAAGCCATCAGCGGTACGTTCCCGGCTATACTTATGCAGGGAGATACAAAAATCGATGATACAGAGGTTCAGCTGCTTAAGGGTGAGGCAGAAGTCTATCTCAGTCATAATCAGACCTTAACAGTAAACAATATCCCGGTCCATGCGCAATACCTCGTGCAGGAAGTGGATTATGAAGAAGAAGGCTATCACCTGGTGCGTATTGATCAATCGAGAGAAAGTGCACCCACCCAGGTCGTTTCTACGACTTTAGGGGAGAGGGAGCTTACCCTTACAGCCTCTCAGGCGCAGAAGGAAGGCACCATTCCTGAAAATGATGTAATGCTCTATACGTATACGAATGATCGCCAGGGCGCTATTCCAACGAGAGCGCGCATGGGTCTATCAATAATTTCTTTAACGATTGGCTCTTTCCTCGCGATTTTGTATATGCTTGATAAGCGGAAAAAAATACACAAACAATAAAACCTGAGGATTCCTCAGGTTTTCATCCTTGTATGTGACAAAATTGTCACATATAGAAATATTAGGCGCAGGACAAGTTATCTCTTTTCTTCTATGATAAGG
>AUXO014429513.1_pt1 | contig 11951 bp, 6 predicted proteins | sample 768731 | NCBI WGS metagenome assembly AUXO01 (sample SAMN02715735, study PRJNA202380) | gut metagenome | biome: sheep rumen | host: Ovis aries | place: New Zealand: Palmerston North | reverse complement strand
TTTTTCCTTCAGCATTTTCTTCAAGAGGGTACGGCTTCTTAAATCCGCAGGTTCTTAGTGCAAGAGAAACTGTGCGTCTGACATTTCCGTTTTCAATCAGCTTACCGGCGCCGTAAAGTCTAAGCTGGTCATTAATGTATCCCTGATGTTCAGTTATGTAAAATTTTATATTTTGTTTTTCAAGTTTATTTGCGATGTATAAAAGTTTTTTTGCCGCTGCAATATCAATATCACCAATTCCGCTTGCATCAACAATTACAAATTTTGTGTCTTCTTTTATTGATGATTCAATATCCTTTTGAAAAATTTCAGTATTTGCAAAAAATAAATTTCCGCCGAATTTATAAATCACTGTATTTTTTATTGAAACTGAATTTTTATTTCTGATTAAATTATAATACCCGTGCTGATTTGGAATCTTTCCGATAAAACTTCGCGGTGGAATAACAGCTTTTTTTACGACCATAATGAACGAGAGAACAACACCGGTTATAACTCCATAGATTGTCCCGAAAATTAAAACGGAAACAAATGCTGCGATAAAAATCCAGAAATCGCTCTTTGAAATTTTCCATAATTCTTTTGCCTGTTTTACATCAACTATGCCGATCAGCGCAGTAACGACAATTCCTGTAAGAAGGGGGACCGGCAGAAAAACAAAATACTGCGTACAAAATAAAATGATTAAAAGCATTGTTACAAATGATGTAATGCTCATGAACTGACTTTTTGTTCCAAATTGATCTGCGAGGGAACTTCTTGAAACGCTTCCATTTATCGGACAGGCACCGCTTATGCTTCCTGCAAAATTCATTGCGGCATATGCAAGAAGCTCTCTGTCGTTGTTTACAAAATAATCGTATTTGTTTGCATAAGAATTTGTTGCAAGAAGAGTCTGAACCATAATAACAAGAGCAATTGTAAAACTCAAAAATAAGTAATCAGGAAAATTATTTTTAAGTGTTGATAAATCCGGAAAAGATAAATGCGGAAGACCTTTTTCTACAGCGGGCAAAAGTTTAACTCCCGCTTCATTTACATTGAAAAATTTAACGATTAAAATGCCGGCTAAAAGAAGAAGAACTGCCATTGGAAATTTTGGAAAGATTTTTTTTGCTCCAAGAATTAATGCAATCGTTGTTATCCCAAAAATAAATGAAGGCAGATTAAAAAAAGAAAGTTCATGGATTATATGTGGAATTAAAGAAATGATTTCGCCGGTTCCAGCTGATCCTCCAAAAAGTTTTGGAATCTGCATTAAAATTATTGTGCAGCCGATGCCGGAAATAAAACCGCCCATCACAGGATTTGAAATATATTTTACGATTCTCCCTGCTTTTAAAAATTTAAAAACAAGAAGCCAGATTGAAATTAGAAGAGTTACTGCAGGAACAACTTTTAAAGCCTGTGGAGAAAAAGCAGCAATTCCAAATTCAGTCATTGCAGAACCAAGCATTGCTACAGGCATTGCATCAACACCTACAACAAACTGAGGAGAAGTTGTAATCAGTGAGAAAATTAAAATTGGAAGAAGAGAACCATACAAGCCGTATACCGGAGGAAGCCCTGCAATTTGTGCGTATCCCATTGAAATCGGAATTGAAACAAGGGCCACAATCATTCCAGAAAAAATATCATTAATTAAAAATCTGGAACTAAAAGTTTTTCTGTTCATCTAATCCTCCGAATTCTTTGAGTCGTCATTTAAATAATAATACGTAAATCTGCACCGTTTCAATGTCAATTTAAAGTCAATGAATTAGCAATGGAGAAATTTAATTTTTCCTTAAAATCAGTTTAATTAAATTCTAAAACTGTAAAAATATTACTAAATTTAAAAAATTGCTCCTCTTTATGCGGGTGTAAAATATATTAGCCTTAATTTTGATTTTTTGGGACATAATAAAATTGGTGCGAAGAAGTGTTGATTTCTAAATATATTTATAAAAGTGGAGGTTGTTTATGTCTGATGAAATTGATTTAACTGAATTTCTTGGGGAAGATGAAATCAGTGAAAGTCACGATGATGAAAATGAAAACACGAATTTTCTGAAGGAATTTTCACCAAAGCAGATCGGGTCTATTTCAAAGTATATTGAGCCAATCAGCGGCTTTATTTCCATGGATGCAGTTTCGCATATGTTTAAGGAAAATACCGCAATTGACGCATATCCTGTAGAAGAAAACGATCACGTAATCGGTATCATTGACCGCCGTACTGTAGAAACAGAAACAAACACAGCGATCAAACGATTCTTTTCTAAAACTGTTGCAGAAACTCTTGTAAACACAAATGTTGTTCTTCAGGCAAAAGAGTACATTGAATTGAATCTTGAAAAACTTACAGAGCTTAACAAAAAAACTGGAATGGAATATTATCCGGTTTTTGATAACAGAACTTTTGTAGGAATTGTTTCGTTCCATGATTTTCTTGAGCGTATTGCAGAAATCAGAAATCAGGATCTTGAAAAAGCCGCTGCAATTCAGAAATCTTTCCTTGCAAATAATGAAAACCTTAAGTCTTTCAGATTCAGCATTACCTGCTGGAACCGTATGGCAAATCAGCTTGGTGGAGATTTTTTTCATGCATTCCAGATGAATGACAGGGAGACTTTTGCATTTTCATGTGACGTTTCTGGAAAAAATGTTGCAGCATCTCTTTTGACTATTGCAGCAGCATCTTTTTTTGAAGCAAGAAAAAGTATTAAAGATCTTCCAAGTGATCCACAGTCAATAATCGGTGACTTTGATGAATATTTAAGTAACGTTGTTCCGGTTGGAAATTTTATCACAGGTGCATTTGTTTACATTGATACAAAGCGAAAAATTTTCCAGATATTTAACTGCGGACATACAAACGTTTATCTTGTTTATTCAGGAGAAGACCAGGGACCGAAGATTGGTGCAGTTATTCCAAAGCTTCCTCCGCTTGGACTTGGAGATATCAAGAAGGAACTTAAAAAATCAAAGGATGTTACAAATCCAAAAGAAAAGCCTTATCTTACTATGAGTGCAAAAAGAGGCATTCACATTGAGCTTTATTCAGACGGATTTACGGATATGATGAATGACGAAGGATTCCGTTACGAAGATGAGAATGCAAAAAAATTCTTCCTGAATCTGTACAGAACTCCAGCGTCAGAGGTTTACGACAAGATCGAATCTACTGTTAATTCATTCACCGGAAAAGCTTTGCTCCCGGATGATATTACAGTAATCGACATCAGACTTGATTCGCCTTTATTTTTCTGACAACTTTTTCCAGAATCGTGTAATCAATCGGTTTTGAAATATGATCGTTCATTCCGGCTTCAAGAGCAAGCTTCCTGTCTGATTCAAAGACATTGGCAGTCATTGCAACAATCGGGATGGACGATTTTTCTTTATCTTCAAGTGCACGAATTTTTCTTGAAGCTTCATATCCATTCATAACCGGCATCTGAACATCCATAAAAATTATGTCATACTTTGAACTGTCTGAATTCTGAATTTTTTCAACAGCTTCCAGTCCGTTTTCTGCATACTCAACAATTGCGCCTTTATCTTTTAAAACCTCAAGAGCAATTTCTCTGTTGATTGCATTATCTTCAACAAGAAGAACTTTAAGACCGTTTAAGACATCTTCGCGAATATTGCTTTCTTCATCAGTATTTTCTGAGAGAGTTTCAGCTTCTGAATTAACAGGCTGTTCAACAGTTTTAAAATCAAGTCGGATTGTAAATTCTGTGCCGACATTTTTTTCACTCTTTACGGAAATATCACCGCTCATCATGTCTACAATATTTTTACAGATTGACATTCCAAGACCTGTGCCTTGAATTCCGCTTACTGTACTTGAAGATTCTCGTTCAAACGGATCAAAAACATGATTTATAAAATCACGGTTCATACCGATTCCAGTATCTGAAATTTTAAACTCATAAGAATTATAATCCTTTGAGCGGCATGGACTTTCTGTAAGACTTACTTTTACGCTTCCACCGTCTGGAGTAAATTTAATTGCATTGCCGATACAATTTAAAAGAATCTGATTAAGTCTCAATTTATCGCAGAAAACGTGCGGATGCTTAATGCTTTCAAAATCAAATGAAAGATTGAGATTTCTGTTTAATGCTTCTTGCTGAACAATTTCCTTAATTTCATCCATAATTTCTTCAAGAGAATTTTCTTTTTCTTCAATCTGCATTTTTCCGGATTCAATGCGGCTCATATCAAGAACATCATTTATCAGGTTTAAAAGATGATTGCTTGATGAGCGGATTTTTTTCAAATATTCTTCAACCTTAGTTTTGTCATCAAGATGATTTACCGCAAGATCTGTAAAACCGACGATTGCATTCATTGGCGTTCGGATGTCGTGGCTCATGTTGTTCAAGAATTCTGTTTTTGCCTTGCTTGCAGTTTCCGCTCTTTTTAATGAATCGATGATAAGATTTTTCTGATATTGTTCTTTCTTTTCACGCTCAAGTTTTTCTTCTGTTGCAACTGTTATATCGCTTCCCATGCAGAAAGTCATCAGGTGATTGTTGAACGGATTTTTAGAATACAAAAATGTAAGACGAATATATTTTTTAATTTTTTCGATATAAACATCGATGTTAGAAAAAGAAACTCCAGAATTGTTTGCTTTTTCAATTCCTTCACGGCTTATAAGGTCAGCGCCGTTTGGAGTTAAAAACTTTATCATAGTTTGATTGCAGATTCTCTTGATAAATTCATCATAAGGAGCAGGTGTTGTAAATCCAAGATCAAGCCCGTAATCAGTTCCGTCTGTTGAAAGAACAGGCTCAACAATAATTCCGTCTGTAATATCAGCAACAAAACTGAACATTGAATCCCGGGTAAATGCGTCGCGGAAAGAAGCACGTTCAAGCTTTAACAACTCATAAATTTTTTCCTGCTCATCGATATTCTGAATAAGACTGTAAACTTCAATTCTGCCTTTTGTATCAACCTTTTTTCCGTAATCACTTATCCAGATCCATTTGCCGCTTTTGTGAAGCATTCTGTATTTTGTAAAATAAGTATTTGAAGAATTTAGCTGAAGAACGATGCGGTCCATGAGAGATGTTTTTACATCATCAGGGTGAACAATATCAATAAAATTATTTGAAAGAAACTGTTTAAGTTCATCCGGTGTATATCCTAAAACTGCAGCGGCTTCTTTACTTATGTATTCGTACTTAATTTCTGAGCCGTAGCTTCTTACAATGATTCCGCCTTTTACACCACCAAGAAGTGCAGAAAGACTTGAACCTGCCTGCTGTGCGGAAGATTCTGCATGCTTCTTTTTTCTGATTTCAAGAATCAAAAAGCTTGTAATGATAAAAATAAATACTATTGTAAAAATAAATTCAATCGGATGTCTGTAAATAAAATACAACATCGATTCTTTTTCTGAAGTTCTGTGTGATGCAACAATTGATCTGATTGTATCATCAGTTATACTGTTTGCGAATTTATTCATTACTGAAAAAAGTTCTGCAGGTGCATATTTATTTACGGCAATTCTAAAATCAGTTGCATTACCTTTAATCGGAGCGTAATCAAGTTCTCCTTTTATGTCGCTTGAAACATAATTTGAAGCTGAATATGTAAACATGTATGTACAGTCAGCATTTCCGTTTTTAACTTCATTGACACACTGATCCAGAGTCTTTTCAGGAATGACAACTCTGTTTCCGAATATTTTTTTGTTGCGTGGATTGAGAATTTCTACTCCGTCTTTAGCCGCAATTATATTGGGTTTTCTTCTGTTCTTTTTGTGAAGAATTGCAAATCCATCGGAATAATAGCTTTCTGTCAGGTTGTAATCAAATTGTTCTGCTGTATCATAAGTTGAAGCCCAGGCGAATACAATATCAGCTTGTTTTGTTTGAATTGCATTTAAATATTCTTCTGAAGTTTTAACATCAACAATTTCAAAAGCAAAATCAAATTTTACTGAAGCCATTTTTATAAGATCATAAAAAATTCCTTCTGCTTTCCCGTTCTTGACTACAGAATATGGAGACATGTCTGGATTTATCAGGATTTTAAGTGGTGATTCTTTATTGTATCTGCTGAGAATTTTTCTTTCGTAATCTGTAATGACAACATCGTCATTTTCTTTTTCACCAGACTGATTGCGGTCTTTTATGTTTTCTCTCCAGGACGGAATGTCACCTTCAAGCTGAATAATTGCCTTATCAAGTCTTTTGAGAATGTAGTCAGATTCTTTTCTTGTGATTGCATAATAGGGAGCTTCATCAAAACTGTCTAGAATTATTTCATCGCTTTCGATTATTCTAAGATTATTTGTTGCAACGGCATCAACTTCTTTTTTATGAAGTGCCTCAAGCATATCTTCATTGCTGTCGTAATATTTAACGGTATATTTTAAGCCAAGTTCATCAAAATGATTTTTAAATATTTCACTTCTAAGACTTTCTTTTTTTAGCGCAACACAGATTCCATTTAAAGTAGAAAAATCACCAGCAACACATTTTTGATTATCAACAGTTGTTGTAATGATTATTGAACTCATGCCGACATTGCGTTTTGAAAATGCATATTTTTTCTCTCTCTCAGGAGATTTTTGTACTGTCGTTAAAATATCGATTTCACCTTTGTCCAGCATTTCAAGCATTTCTGCCCAGGACTTTTCATAACCGATGAACTCGTATCTGAATCCGGCATAAGGGGCAATCATCTGCAGAAAATCATAGCCGGCTCCGGATTTAACTCCGTGCTCATCCATCTCGTGATATCCGCCGACATGGTAAAATCCTACGCGGACTGTAATTATTTCCTGTGCAAACGATTTAAAACAAAAAAGAAAAAATATATTTAAAATAAAAAAAATGATTCTGATAAAACTTTTTTTCTCCATCCTGTCTGACTCCGATTTTTTAAAATCAATGCTATATTCTACAATATTTTTCTATATATTTACAGTTTTTTTTAATTGCTCTATTATTAGCCTATGACAACTAAATCAAAGAATTTTCCGCTTTCTAAAGATCAGCTTGAATCATTAGCAAAGCAGTACCCTACACCATTTTATGTGTATGATGAAAAGGCTATTCGTGAAAATATCAGACGCTTTACAAAGGCATTTTCTATTTTCCCGGATTTTTGTGAATATTTTGCTGTAAAGGCACTTCCTAATCCTTATATTCTTAAAATTCTTGCTTCTGAAGGATGCGGAGGAGATTGTTCAAGTCTTCCTGAACTTGTTTTGTGTGAAAAATCTGGAATCAGCAAAGAAAAGGTTATGTTCACTTCAAATGAAACACCTGCAAATGAATACCAGTATGCATACAAAAACGGCAACATTATCAATCTTGATGACATTACGCATATTCCGTATTTAAAAGAAAGTCTTGGTGGAAAATTTCCTGAACTGATTTGTTTCAGATTTAACCCGGGCCCACTTAAGCAGGGTGGAACAAACAGCATCATCGGAAAGCCTGAAGAAGCAAAATACGGTCTTACACGCGAGCAGATTTTTGAAGCATACGCTGAATGTAAAAAGCTTGGTGTAAAAAGATTTGGGCTTCACACAATGGTTGCTTCAAATGAACTGAACATTACATATTTCCAGGAAACAGCACGCATTGTTTTTGAACTTGCTGCTGAACTCAAGGAAAAGCTTGGAATCAGAATTGAATTTACAGATCTTGGCGGTGGACTTGGAATTCCTTATAAGCCTGGTCAGGAAGCTGTTGATTACGATGAAGTTGCACGCCTCATCAAGATTGAATATGACAAAATTATTGTTCCTGCAGGACTTGATCCGCTTAAAATCTGCTGGGAATGTGGAAGACCAATCACAGGACCTTACGGCTGGCTTGTAACTCGCGCAATTCATGAAAAACACATTTACCGTGAATATATCGGAGTTGATGCAAGCATGGCAGATCTTATGAGACCTGGAATGTACGGTGCTTATCATTTTGTAAGCGTTGCAGGAAAAGATGATGTTATTGATGATGACGGAAATGTAGTTCCTGGAGCAGACGTTCATGTTTATGATGTTGTAGGTTCTTTGTGTGAAAACTGTGATAAGTTTGCAGTTCAGCGACAGCTTCCAAAAATTGACATCGGTGATCTTGTAATTGTTCACGATGCAGGTGCACACGGAAGAGCAATGGGCTTCAACTATAATGCAAAGCTTCGTGCCGGTGAACTTTTACTTCGTGAAGACGGAACTGTAAAAATGATCCGCAGAAAAGAAACTATGGAAGATTATTTTGCAACTATAGATTTTGAAGGCCTGAAGAATTTCTAAAAAATAACATTAACAAATAAAAAAGGCATTCTGCTGAATCAGCGGAATGCCTTTTTTGTACACAAGAGCGGCACGGATGTCGCGTCATAAATTTCTTTTAAAGATGTATGAGTTTATGCTTTGCATAAACTCATAATAAACAAAAATCCAGGGATGGATTTTTGTTTATTAATTAATTTTTGGAACAAACTGTTCTACAATCTTGCCGCTTAAACCGGTGTAGGTGAGTGGAGTTGCAGCGAGAAGTCTTGCTTTAACTTCATCACTTACATCAAGGTTTTTTGCAAGATTATGGAAATCTTCAATAGTAACTTTCTTACCGCGAGTGATTTCCTTAAGACGTTCATAAGGTTTATCAACATTGCTCATGCGCAAAAGATTCTGATAAGCTTCTGCAAGAACTTCCGGAGTAGTCTCAAGAGCTTCAGTAATCTTGTCTGCATTAACTTCAATCTTACCAAGCCCCTTTTGCAAACTTGCGTAACCAATCATCGAGTGAGCAAAAGCACAGCCCATATTGCGTTCAACAGTACTGTCAGTAAGATCGCGCTGAAGACGTGAAATACAAAGCTTACGAACAAAGAATTCAAACATTGCATTTGCCATACCAAAGTTTCCTTCAGCATTTTCAAAATCAATAGGATTAACTTTGTGAGGCATTGCACTTGAACCAATTTCACCTGCAACAGCACGCTGCTTAATCCATCCGTCAGAAATGTAGCGCCATGTGTCCATTGCAAAATCAGTAAGAATATTGTTGATTCTCTTTATTCCGTCAAAAACTCTAAGATAAGAATCGTGTGGCTCAATCTGAGCTGTAATCGGATTAAAACGAACCTTAAGAGGCTTTGTGTGCATATATTCATTTTCAAGAGGAGTGATTTCTGCATTGAAAGAATTAATCAGTTCGTGGCTGAAATTAATCCAGTCAAATTCAGGGAATACAAAATTGTGAGCATTAAATCCGCCTGTTGCACCGTTGAGCTTAAGAAGAATGTCGATGTTTCCAAGCTGAGCAAGTTCTTCCTTCATGCGGTTAACAAAAACAAGAACTTCTTTTCCGAAAGTAGTTGGAGTTGCAGGCTGACCGTGAGTACGTGCAAGCATTGAAAGATTTTTGTGCTCAACAGCAAGTGAATAAAGCTTTCCGTAGATTGAAAGAATTTCAGGAACAACAACATTATTAACAGCATCACGAATCATAAGTCCGTAAGAAATATTGTTGATATCTTCTGAAGTCAAAGCAAAGTGAACGTATTCAAGAATATCGTCCATCTTCATTTCTTTAATCTTGCGCTTGATAAAATATTCGATAGCCTTAACATCGTGATTTGTTGCAGGAGTTCCATCATAACCAGTAGTTTCAAATGCCTTGATGATTGCAGCATCTTCTTCAGTAATATCAATAATCGAACGGAGCTTAGAAATATCAACAGAAATCTTAACGCGTTCCTTGAGCATCGGAGTATCAAGAAGTTTAATAAGATAATTGATTTCTGTATAAATGCGATATCTCATAAGAGCCATTTCGCTAAAATAACCTTGAAGACATTTTGTCTTTCCTTCATAGCGACCGTCAATTGGTGAAACACTAGTCAATGCCATAGTTACCTCTAAAAAAATTGATGTGCATAGTATACTGAATTTAAAAAAAATTGTCACAGTTGAAGAGGGCGTTTCCGTCACAAAGTGCCTGTAGATTAAATCTCTTTTCCGTATTCATACAAAGTGTCACTTGGAAGTTCAATTAAATCTGTCCAGGATACTACTGTACGGCTTTTATCAAGAATAAAATTTTTAAATAATTCTTTTTGTGTTTTAAGTTCAAAGAAGGCTGGTATTTGATTTATATCTTCAGTCAAATCATATAAAACTTCTTTTCCATCATCAAACAGAATTTTTAAGAGAAAATTTTCCTGTGCTGAAATTTCTTTTATCCTTGGAATCATAATAAAATCCTACACCAAAGGCGGAAGTTTTTCAATTTTTTGTGATTCCCACATTTTTTGTAATTCTTTTTGATTTAAAATCATCCATTCCTTTACATATTTTTGAGCACGCATCGGGAGATCACCTTCTGTCATTTCCATCGTATTTAAATCAAACAGACCAACATATTCATCATAAAGTGCATGAATATGACTTGGCTCATGTTCCTTAGGCTTAAAAAACATTTTGATTACAATTCCGTAAAATCTGCTTATTTCTGGCATAATAAATTCTCCTTAAAACTAAAAATAAACAAAGAGAATTTAAAAAGCAAATTCATAAAAAAAAACACCACAGCCCGCATGTACGGTGATTGCCGTATATGCGGGCTGTAGTATTTTTTAGGGGGATTTTTCCCCGATCTACTGATTGACTGTTTGAACTACCTCATCTGGGCGGTTTCGACACAAGAACCGGAGCCGTCCTGTACCTGATATGCAAGAATACCGTTTGCTGTACCGTTACCGTAAGTCTTACTCCAGTTAGTTCCGTTGTATAAATTATTTCCTGTTGCAGAATAATATGAGCTTGTACCTGTTACAGAGTTTTTAATCTGACCTTTTTTATAAGTTACTCCGTCGGTTGTTGTATCAGCTGTGTACTTCCATACACCGACATTAATCTTTTCTTCCTGATTAACTACCATGTTTGAATAACAAGGAACAACCGTAACTTCCCAGGCACCTGTAAACATATCAGCTTCATCTACGCCTGCCGGAGCTGGAGCAGAAGTATCTACAAGATATGCGTACTTAGGCTTTTTATGGGTACTGCTGTAATAACCTATATACGGAATGCTGTTTCCGTCTGCATCAAGAGCAACATCAAGAGTCAAATGTTCTCCGACAGTACCGTCTGCATCTACTGTACAGGTTTTAATATCAGCCTTAGCAGTAGAATATGATTCCAAGTATGCATACTTCAAATCACCGTCACCTGCGAATGCCGCAATATGAATGTGATTTTTAGCATCAACCGCAATCTGACACCATTCACCGCCTTCGTCAAAGATTGTTTTTGGAGCAGACCAGTTTGCAGCTGTTGCATCTTTACTGTTTAAGTTAGCAATTGGATTTACCTTATAACTGTAGAGCAGCTGATTTTCATACGCATCGTACCATACCATTACAACTACATCTGTCGTTCCGTCTTTTGCAACTGCAATTCCAAGATATTTTCCAGGTCCACGTCCAGAAATAGATTTGCTTGCTACAACTTGAACATTATCAATATTATAAGGCTGACATGACTCCCCATATTGTGAACAATACTGATCAACAAACTGTCCTGAACTTCCGTCTTTAGTTCTTGTTATTGTACCAGCCTTAAAACGGATTTCATCATTCATTGCGTCATAATATGCATGATACAAGTTTGTATTATTTCCATTTTTTGCAGAAGCAAATTCAGGGCTCTGAATACGCTGTTTGTTCATAGAGTATTTTGTTACTCCATTCACAACTTCAGTCTGTCCTACCTTTTCAAGAGCAGCACCATTTGTAACTTGTCCTCCAGAAGTTCCATAGGTACTTCGTGCATCCTGTGAGCCAAGACCCCAGCGCTGAACCCACATAGTGTAAGAGTCTATTGCTGGAGGAGTAGAAGTATTTGAGTCACCACCGGCACCAGAACCGTATGTGTAGCCCATTTCATCAACATGGAAACCAACAGTTACTGTAGCAAGACAGTC
>AUXO013659305.1_pt1 | contig 11951 bp, 14 predicted proteins | sample 768731 | NCBI WGS metagenome assembly AUXO01 (sample SAMN02715735, study PRJNA202380) | gut metagenome | biome: sheep rumen | host: Ovis aries | place: New Zealand: Palmerston North | reverse complement strand
TTAGAAGAAAATTCTCCTTTAATTGTTTTTTCTTCACCACTACCAAAACCAGTACCTGTTATGTCGCCACCTTGAATCATAAAGTCTTTAATAACGCGATGAAATATTAAACCATCATAATATTTTTCTGAAACTAATTTTTTAAAATTTTTAATTGTTATTGGAGTTTTACTATTAGATAATACTATTAACATTATATCGCCATTTTCCATTTGAATTTTAACGCGATCAGTTTCTTTATCTACTACTTTAAATTTATAACCTTCGATTTCTCCATCATTTATTTCTTCTTTCACTATTTTTTCAGTCTCCTTCTTATTATTTTTTTCTTCTTTCTTATTATTACATCCTACTATAGTTATTGTTAATAATAGTATTAATAATATATATGTTATTTTTTTCATTCTTTATTTCCTTTCTTGTATCTAAATAATACACTAGGTCGATGTCCTTCTCCTGTTTTTATTTTAGTTGTCTTCTCTACTTTATTTGCTATTATTCTTCTAAAAGCAGGGTCTAATAGTTTTTTCCCTAGTATTACTTCATATACTTGTTGGAGTTCTCCTAATGTAAAATATTCACCCATCATATTAAATACGACGTCGGTATAGCTTATTTTGTTTTTTAATCTTTCGATACCTGATAGTATTACTAGAGGATGATCAAAAGCTAAAGAATTGTTTTCTATTATTTCAAATTTATATCGATCAGTTGTTAATTCTTTTAATTCTTTTTTTATTTTAAAAGATATATATTCTTTTCCATTATCTAGATATACTGATACTATATTATTTTTTTCTTCATAACTAATATTAAACCATGATGCATTATCACTTATTTTATAATCTAATCTATTTTTATCTATTAAAGCCATGTAAGATGTTGATATTATACGCATTCTAGGATCTCTATTTATACCTCCAAATGTATATAATTGTTCTAAATATATATCGTGTAAGTTAGTTTCTCTTGATAAAATACGACGAGGGCAATCTTCTAAGTCTTCGTCAATATTAAGAAATCCTCCTGGTAAACACCATTTATCTTTGAAAGGATAATCTTTTCTTTTAACTAGTAAAACACTCATATGTTTTTTACTGGTTTTGCGATAATTACTAACTTCTTCATCACTGATACTTAAGACAAGGATGTCAGTTGTAAGAGATAATCTATCATACTCTTCGGGGTTATAAGCTTTTAGAAATTCTTCTTCACTTTTATATATCATGTTAATAACACCTCTTTTTAATTATAACATATTTTTTTAATATGATAAAAAGGTTTATAAAATAAACCTTTTTATCTTGTTAGTATTTTCTCATTTATTATTTTTATAAAATGATAATTATTCATTCTTAAACATTTTAGAGTTTTATTTCCTATTTTAGTTTCTATTTTTATTACTCTATTTATTTCTTTATTAACGCCATCTACCATAAAGAATAGATTATTATTATCTTTATATGTTGGTAAAGTGATTACTCTATCTGCAGGAATTATTACTGGTACTAATAAACTCTTATAAGCTTTATTGTTTATTGGAGCAATTGGTGTTACTTGCAATGTATTTAGAGTATTATATACTATACTTCCTCCAAAGCTCATGTTATAAGCTGTAGAACCAGTTGAAGTACTTATTAAAATACCATCGCCTTTAAAGTCTTCTAATAATTCTCCATCTATATATATAGGTATTCTTAAGGCATCAAAGTTTTTACTTCTAATTACTATTTCATTTAAGCTATTAAATGTATAAATATTATCTTCTGTTATTACTTTTGTTTCTTCAATATTTATATTTTCTATTTTATAATTATTAGAATTTAATCTTTTTACAAAATCTATTGTATCTTTGATATCTATTTCTTGTAAGAATCCTAAAGTTCCACTATTAACACCAATATAATATATTTTATCATTAAAATTGTTTTCTTTTATCATACGGAGAAATGAGCCATCTCCACCAATAGATATTGCTAAATCATAATTTCTTTTAACTATTTTGAAGTCATATTTTTTCAATTCTATTTCTAGATCTTTAGCTACTAATTGGGATTTTTCGTTATCATTGATAAATAGTTTTACTTTGTTAATTTTCCTTTCCATAGTAATTCCTCCAATTGCTTAATTATTAAGTCTATTATAACATCTTTATTTTGTTTTCTTGTTTTTTTATCTACTATTATATTAGTATCATAGTATTTATTATTATAATAGATGGAAATGAATACTTCATTATCTTTTCCATAATTATTATTTTCATCAGCTCTATTAAGTTTACCTGTGATACCAATACCAATATTTGAGTTAGCAAACTTAGAAATATTATAAGCCATTTCATGAGCTGTTTCGCTTGAATATACTGAGTATTTGTCTATTATATTGGGATTAACTCCCATTTTAATTTTGTATTCATTAGAATATGTTATAGCTGAGTATTTTAATACTTCTGATGCTCCTTCTATACAAGTTATTGCATTAGCTACACCACCACCAGTACATGATTCCATAGTAGCAATAGTTAATCTTTCTATACTAAGTTTTTTTACTATTCTTTTAAATGTTTTCATATTAATTGCCTTTCTATTTGTATATTGTTTTGCCGCCAAATCCAGCAGTTACTCGATTATCAGATGTATAAACTAATTGGTTTACATAAGGACAAGAACACTCTTTAACCATACGAGCATAGTATTCTACTAGTTTATTGTATTTAGTAAGGTAAATACCATCGACGCATTCACAATAGTTTCTACTATAGAAATGATGTCCTCTAAAAAATGGTTCATCTAAGTTATTAAATATATCATTAAAGTCTATAAATTGTTCTTTAGCATATTCATTACATTTCATTAAAGATATAAAACCATTTTTATACACTCCGATTTCACCAACATGATCTAACATTCTTTTTATTTCTTGTAAGTTAGATATATAGTTTTTCATAACAATAGTATTAATATTAATTATTCTTTTGTTATTTAAGTTTTCTTGTAATATAGCTATGTCTTCTGTTGATGCTACACTACGAGAGTTAAATATTTGATAATTTGTTTCATCTTCATAATGATGTCTAGATATGTGAATACTTTCTAAGTTATTAACACGAGGATATTCTAATAATCTTAATAGGTTATAACCATTTGTAGATATTTGAACATCGATATTTGGATTAACATTATAAACTATATCAAGTATTCTATATAGTAAATCAGGATTAGTTAATGGTTCTCCACCTGTAATAGAAATGCTATGTAATCGGTCTAGAGAATAAAGATATCTAATTACATATTCTAACTTGTTTAAATCTATTGTTCCATAGTCGCAACTATTATAATTAGCACAGAACTTACAATTTGCATTACAATTATCAGTTAGTTTTACATATAGTATTAGTGAGGCTCTAGCTTTAAATATTTTGTCGGGAGATGAAGTACAAGCTTCACCTCTTACAACTAATTCTTGATTAAATAAATTTATAGTTTGCATTAACAATGTCCTCTGCCAGTACTTCCACATTGATAAGAATATGGTTCATCGTAGTATGAGCCCCAACATGAATTTGATGGTGTACTTCGATATTTTGGATCTGATTCTCCACATTTATATGAATAAGCTGTAGTATATACTACATGATCTGTATATTCTTCTTCATTTAATATATTTCTTATAAATTGTTCTGTATCTAAAGAGTCCATTACCTGTTTTATTTGCAAAATTGAGTCTAGACAGAGTACTATTTTATCTATTTTTTCTAACGTTTTAGCGTCCGCCATTTGGGTTAATTCTAGGTATCTTCTAAATTTTAAAATGTTCTCTCTGGCTTCTTTTTTTTCTTTTACATTAATAATTATTCTACTTATAAACTGAATAATATCATTTCTGGCAAACATAATAGTACCTCCTTTTATTGGTTTTCTTTATTACGTTCTTTTTGTAATTTATTCCAATTAATAATACCTATGATAGCCATTATTAGATAAATACTTTTCTTAGTTAGGTATACTATATCAAAATGAACAATATACATTGCTACTGCAATAATATCTGTTACAATCCACCAAAAGTATTGTTCTTTAAATCTAAACATTTCTAATAAGACAGCGATTATACCTATACTTAATGTGAAAGCATCTAACCAAGCTACTGTTCCTCCTAGTTTTACTAATATAGCATGGTAGGTAATTCCTCCTCCTATGATAAGAGTTGCACTTATGATATTTTGTAATATCGTTAATTTTTTAGCTTTTGTTTTTTCAATTAGTTTTTCATCTCTATGTTTAGCCCAGATATACCAAGATATAAAGTTTACTGGTTGATAAAATAGTACTTCTAAAGCGAATGTTCCATAAATTTTGTGATACCATAAGAAGATAGCGTATACAAAAGTATTTACTACAGCGAATATAAAGTTAGATATATTAGCTTTAGCACAGAAGAACACACACATTATTCCACAAATTGCACTAATAAAGTTTATAATTGTTAACCATAGAGGGTTAGTAGATGTTTCTGGATGAACTATTGCTTCTACTACGGCTATACTAGCTATTATTATCATGATAATTATCATTATTATTTCATACCATTTTAGTTCTTTAAAACTTGTTTTTATATTATTTAATTGTTCTTTAATTGTTAATTTTTTTAAACGAGCCATAATTCTCTCTCCTTTTCTTTTTTCATATTTCTTATTTTTGTTCCACTTATTGGATAGTGGATTCTTTTGTAATCAACTACACGATGAGTAGATTCTGGGTATGCTCTTTTAAAATAAGGATCATAAGATGGTTCACTAGAATAAACTGCATCTAATTTATCTCCTACAATATTTCTTACTAATGGAGTTTCAGCATCCCAATCTTCTTCGCCATTTGGTAGTCTTAACTTACTTACATCGATGAATGTAGGGATAGCATTTTTGTATTTTTGACAAATGTTAATTACATGTTTTTTTCTATCTTTTACCGATAAATAATCACCTTTATATTCTTTTAGTATTTTTTCTTCACCAGCACCTCCATAAAAGAGAATTACATATACTTTTTCACATTCTTTTGTTGCTACTTCTATGCAGTAATTGTGTCCTTTATGTAATGGTAAAAATTTTCCACCGTACATGCCAATTTTATATTTTTTCATATTAATCGCCTTCTTAATTGATTTTCTTTTTCTTTTGCTAGGATTGTTACTCCGTTAAATGTTACTTCTTGATGTTCAGCAAGGCCATATCCTTTCCATACTGATGGTGTGTTGTAATATACACTATCTACGCAGTAATCTTCATTGTTTATTAGCTCATTTAGAATTTCTTTTATTTCATCTTTTGTTAGGACTGTTTTTTTAGTAGCTATATGTCCTAGAATTTGAATAGTTTCTTCATAATAGATATGAACTTGTACTTCATCATCTCCTCGTATATTTTGAGTAATTTTATGTTCTCCTTTTACTTTTATTTGTTTTCCTAGTTTTGAAGTGAAGTAATTACTTAACATTCCTAGGAATTCTTCTTTATTCATTTCTAATCTATATGTTTCCATTTTTTATTCCCCCTTATCTATATAGATTGTGTTGATCTATATAAGCTTTTACTTCTTTTTTTAAATATTTATGATTTCCATTTCTTATTTCTGTTGAAGAAATATCGATATTTAGGAAACTAGGTATGATGATGAATTTTTCTTTGGGAAATCTTTCTAAATACTTATTGATATCGATATTGTTTCTATTAAGAACTATTATTTTATTAGTAAGTATTTCTTCTATATTTTTCCATTTATCTAAGTTAATTATGTTATCTGCTCCGATAATTAGATATAATTCATCATTTGGATAATCTTTTTTTAATTCTCTTAGTACTTGGTATGTATAGGGATAAGAATTATGTATATCATCTACTACTATGTTATTTGTTTCGTAGAATCTTAACATGTTAACACGATGTTTTAGATTTATTAAATCTTGTTTATCCCAGTAGTTAGGAGTTGCTAACATTAATACTTTATCTACATAGTGATTATCTAATAGATAGTTAGCTACTTTGATATGTCCTTCATGTACAGGATTAAAACTTCCTACAAAGATACCTAGTTTCATAGTTATTCCTCCTTATTTTTTGTATATTGGTATATTAAATTTATGCTGGTTTATTTCATGTTTTCTTAATATGGTCTTTTTTATTTCTTTATCTACTTCTTCACCATTAATTACTTTAGCTACATCTTTGTAGGTGAAGCCTAGTTTTTCTTCATCTGTTTTTCCACTTAGACCATCACTTGGTTCTTTATAAAGAACTTCTTTTGGTACTTCTAGTACTTCTCCTACTTTTATTACTTCTTCTACGGTTAGATCTGCTAATACGTTAATATCACATACTCCATCTCCACCTTTAGTAAAATAACCAACAAATTGTTCACATTTATTACCTGTTCCAGCTACTAAATATACTTTGTTATTTAGTTTTGAATACATTTGGGCTAAATAATAGAAAGCAGCCATTCTAAGTCTTGGTTTTAAATTAATTTCACTGTCTTCACTTGGAATGAAGTCATCTATTTTTTTGGCTTCTTTTTCAAAAGTGTCATAAACAGTAGTTAGATCTAAATTAATAAGTTTAAAGCCATATTTATCAGCTACTAATTTAGCATCTGTAGCATCTATTTTTTTACTATGACAAGGTAGGGTTACACCTATTACATTTTCTGGCCCTATTGCTTTAGCAAATAAACCTGCTACAACACCACTATCTTTTCCACCACTTATTCCTAAGACTACTCCACCAAGTTTATTCTTCTTATAATAGTCTTTTATAAATTTAATAATTTTTTTAGTTTCTTTTTTAGCATCGAATTTCATAATTTTTTTCCTTTCTAATATATGAGTTAAATAAGCTATTTTAGTATTAGCATCTTTAAAATATGTTGTACTTAATTCTTCTAATTGTTCTTTTGAAACTTCTATTGTTGTTATTTTTTCACCAGGATCAAGTTTTTGCTTTTGAACTTTTTTACAATTGTATGCAATGAATGTTTTTATAATGGCTTTACTACAGCCGTTATCTTGATAATGCCATTCTAGTTCTATTAAATTATTCGTTTTATATCCTGTTTCTTCTAATAATTCTCTTAAAGCTGTTTCTTTAAAATCTTCGTTAGGATCTACCATACCAGCTGGAAAGCTTATAGATATTTCTTCTTTTGTATTAGGTCTTGATTCTGCAATTAAGATGTAGTTATTATTTTCTGTTATAGGAATTATTACTACAGCATTACCATCTCTATTAGCTTTTAATATTTGTTCAATCTTTTTTTTAGTACCATCTTCATAGGTTATTTCGTATGTATTTTTTCCTATGTATCCTTCTTGATAACTACTTATTAGTTTTTTATTTTTTATTTTGTATTTCTTTTTAAAAGAATCTATTTTAATGTCCATGCTGATGATTTCTCTTCTCTATAATCTACAACTTGGGCTTTAGCTTGTTTTAATAGTTCTTTCTTAAGTAATAATAGTTTTCTTGTTAAATCTACATAATAAGTATGCGGATTCTCTTCACGTTTTATTTCTGGATATAATGTTTTCATTTGTTCTTTACAATATTCTTTCTTTTCTAAAATAGTTGGTTCTTCGTATACTAATTCACCATTTTCAAATATTGTTTCTTGTAATGGTCTTACATTATAGTTGGTTATTCTAGTGAAATTAGTTTCGTTATTAGGATCAACTAGAGTAAATTCTTTTTTAGGAATGTTTTCTTCGTATAGAGCTATTACATCTCCTAGAGCATAACCAGTATCTTTATCATAGAAACGATATACTTTTTTATATCCTGGAGTAATTGCTTTTTGTTCATCATTACTTGCTTTGATTTTGGCTGTATATTCATCTCCATCTTTAAGGGCTACTTCTTTATATACACAACCTACTCTAGCTTTATCTGGAAGGACTATATTGTCTCCTAAACCTATTGAGTCGATTACGGCACCTTGTTCTTTTAATGAATTAATAGTTCTTTCATTTATACTGTTAGATACACAAATTTTCACATCAGGAAATCCTGCTTCAATAAGCATTTTCTTAGCTTTTTTTGTTAGGTATGCTAAGTCTCCTGAATCTATTCTTATTCCTTTTAGTTCATATCCTTTTTTTCTTAAATATCTTGCTGTTATAATTGCATTTGGGACACCACTTCTTAAAACATCATATGTATCAACAAGTAAGACACAATTATCGGGATATGTATCAGCATAGGCGATAAAGGCATCTAATTCTGTTGGGAATGAGGTAATATAAGAATGAGCATCTGTTCCACTGATTTCAACGCCTGTTTCTTCGCCAGCTAAAACGTTTGAAGTTGAAGCACAGCCACCAATTATGGCATAGACACTAGCCATTGTTGCTGTTTCTGGTCCTAGGGCTCTACGAGCTCCAAATTCCATGATTGAAATGTCTCCAGCAGCTTCGGTTACTCTTTTGGCTGCTGTTATGTACATAATTCCAGCGTTTAAGTAACTTAGTAAGATTGTTTCTATTACTTGAGCTTCTATTAATGGAGCTTTGACAGTTAGAATTGGTTCATTAGCAAATACTGGAGTTCCATCTGGTATGGCATAAACATCACCATGGAATTTGAAATTTCTTAAATAGTTTAAGAATGCTTCGTCAAAGATATTTTTACTTCTTAGATACTCAATATCTTCATCATTAAAATGTGCTTTTTTAAGAAATTTTATTACTTCATGTAAACCACCCATTATTCCATATCCTTTATCAAAAGGATTTTTTCTAAAAAAGACATCAAATACAGCAATTCCATTTTCCTTATGATGTTTTAAATAAGCTTGACCCATTGTTAATTCATAAAGGTCTGTCATCATAGTTAAGTTTCTTGTATAAGTTTTTTCTGGTTCTAATAAACTATATAGATAGTCTTTGTCTTCCTTATCTGTAACTAACTTCTCTGCTACTAATGTAACCAGCTCATTAAAGTCTTTAAGTTCTTTATAATTATTTTTGGTTGTTCTTTCAACGATGTAGAATATGTAACCATTTCCATTCTTTTTTATTACTACATCTCCCCAACCTGAATCTAGGTCGTAATTATGAATTAAAATATGACATTTATAAGTTAAATATCCAAATAATTCCATTTCTCTTTTGTTCATGTTAAACAACTCCTTTCATTTCTTTTACTAGTGTTATTCCGCCATCTTCCATTACTTTATATGCTCTTTCGTTATATTCTTTTCGATCGTGAATACTTGGTATGTGATATGTTTCTACAGCATTTATAGGAACAATAATTTCAACATCGATATTTAATTCATCTAAGAAATTACGAAGTGCTATAGCAAAATTTAAAATACAAATATCTGTACAACAACCAGTAATAATTATTTGTTTTAGTTTTTTCATCATTAGGATTGTTCTAGCTAATCCTGGCGCAAATAAGGCACAAGTTGAATTTTTATAAAATGTCCCTGTTGCATATGGTTCAATTATTCTTATTTCTTTTATTGTTCTTGATTCTTTTTCATTATCGCAATGCTCAAGATATCTATTAAATTCTGTACTATCTTTAGTATGTTTATCGTTTACTATGAATAGTCCTTCTCCTTCTACTAGTATTTGTCTTGCTATTTGCATTATGTTCGGAACGATATGTTTGATTGTTGGATCTGCTAAGTTACCTTCTTCACAGAAGCCGACATTCATATCGATTATGAATAACGCCCTTTCTATATCTTTTAATTCTTTTCTTTGATACATTTTTATTTCCTTCTTTCTTTCATTGATATTAACATTTTGTTAATATCATATTTTAAAAATATATAAAGCTTGCGCTTTTGTTATTAACATTTTATTAATAACAAACTGATTTGTCAAGTTTTTTTTAAAAAAATTTTTTACTAACTCATTTTTATTGACGAACAACTGTTCTAGTTTTATAATTTTGGTAGATGGGAGATGATGTAGATGAATAGAGAATTAATAATAAGTAAAGTAGAATTAGATAGGAAGAAAGTAAAAGATTTTAATAAGTATCCTTTTAATATTGAAATAATAAAAAATTTTAAACAAATAGAATTTAAGAAAAATGTTACTTTTTTAATTGGCGAGAATGGTATTGGTAAATCTACTTTTATTGAAGCTATTGCTATATATTTAGGTCTTCCTTCGGAAGGTGGAACACAAAACTTCATGTTTAGTACTAATAATACTAGTTCTGATTTATATAAATATTTAAAGATAAGACTGGATAATAAACCTAAAACAAAATTCTTTTTAAGAGCTGAAAGCTTTTATAATTTTTCCACTGAAGTACAAAGATTAGTAGAAGAAGATGGATATTTAGAATTATATAATTCTTACGGAGGTAATCTACATAAATTTTCACATGGGGAGTCGTTTTTAAACTTAGTAAAAAACAGATTCTCAGATAACGGGTTGTATATTTTAGATGAACCTGAAGCTGCTTTATCCCCTACTAGACAGATGTCTTTATTATGTCTTATTGATGAATTAGCTAAAAAAGGAAGTCAGTTTATTATATCTACCCACTCTCCTATTTTAATTAGTTATAGAGATGGAGAAATATTAGATTTAAATGATGATTTTAAAAAGATAAAATATGAAGATACCGATATTTATAGAATATATAAAAGCTATTTAGATGATCCCTATCAAATGCAAAAAAGGTTATTCGATGAATATTCTTAGTATAGATTTAAAAAGTTTTTTTGCTTCTTGTGAATGTGTAGCTAGAGGGTTAGATCCCTTCTCTACTCCATTAGTAGTAGCTAATCCAAGTCAAGGAGGAGGTGCTATTACTTTAGCTGTTACACCTTATTTAAAAAAACAAGGAGTTCCTTCTCGGGGAAGAATCTTTGAGATTCCTAAAAATATCAAGTATCAAATTGTACCTCCAAGAATGAATTACTATGTAGCTATGAGTAAAAAAGTGATTAGTGTCTACTTACAATTTGTAGCTAAAGAAGATTTACATGTTTATTCTATTGATGAATGCTTTTTAGATGTGACTCATTATTTGAAATTATATAAAAAAACAGATTATGAATTAGCTGAGGAGATATTAAAAGAGATAACTAAACAAACTGGTTTAACGGCAACTTGTGGTATTGGTCCTAATATATTACTCGCAAAGATTGCTATGGATACGGAAGCCAAGAAGTATAAAAATGGTATAGCTAAATGGACAGAGGAAGACGTGGAAAAGAAGTTATGGAAGATTACTCCTTTATCTAAGATGTGGAGTATTGGGCCAAGAATGGAAAAAAGATTAAATGCTTTAGGTATATATTCTGTTGGTGATTTAGCTTTGACAAGTAAGAATTATTTAAAGGATAAATTTGGAGTTATGGGAGAAGAATTATGGTTACATGCTAATGGTATTGATAATTCAGTTATTTCAAAATTAGATAAACATCCTAAAGATAAATCTTATTCTAATAGTCAGGTTTTATTTAAAGATTATAATGGTAATAATGTGAAAATTATTATAGAAGAAATGGTTGATGTAGTTGTTAAAAGGTTAAGACTTGCTAATAAGCAAACACAAATAATTGGGTTAGCTATTGGATATTCTAAAACAACTGGAGGAGGTTTTTATAGAACACTAAAATTAGATAATCCTACTCAGGATACAAAATTAATTTTAGATACATGTTATATGTTATTTGATAGATATTATAATAATAAACCTATTCGAAAAGTGGGTGTTAGTTTAGGTGGACTAAGAGATAAAATTAATAGACAGTTAAATTTATTTACGAATTATGAAGAAGAAGATAAAGAAGAAAAGAAAAATAAAGTTATTGATGAAATAACAAATAAATATGGAAAAAATAGTATACTTAGAGCTTCTTCTTTACTTGCTGATTCAACTATAAGAGATAGAAATAAAAAAAGAGGTGGTCATAATGAATAGTTGG
>AUXO011920923.1_pt1 | contig 11952 bp, 17 predicted proteins | sample 768731 | NCBI WGS metagenome assembly AUXO01 (sample SAMN02715735, study PRJNA202380) | gut metagenome | biome: sheep rumen | host: Ovis aries | place: New Zealand: Palmerston North | reverse complement strand
TATTTGGTCAATCCAATTTTTTTTCGTACCTTTGCATTGTAAAACAAAAAGAGATAAAAATATGGCAAAATTAACGAGAGTAGGAACAAAAGGTCTTGAACTGACGAGAGAAGAGGTGATAGACCTTGCGCACAACGTACAAGGCATTATCCGTAAAGCGCAGTGCCGTGAAGTGAATTGTGAGATTCTTTGTAGGCTTGATAAGGTATCAAGTGAACTTAGTGGAATTGACGCTGATATTACAGACATTTTAGACAGAAATGAATAAGGCAGAAAAAAACATCAGAATGACAGAAATCCTCTGTTCAGTTGCGGTGATTGCATTTGGCGAGTATAACGGCACTGCATTTGAGATAACTCCTAAGTTGCCATCCATTTTCACCAATGGTCTTGACATTGATGGCATAGGATATAATGTGGAGTTTTTAAAGATAGAGACAAGCGACAAGGGTCTTGTATGTTGGTTTATAGACGAAGAGGATGATACATTCTTTGTCACCTTGCATAGCCTATTGGAGAGCAATCCTCTTCTATATTCTGCAATCGTCTCTCACATATTCACGTTGATTGAGTATATAGAATTGTAATATAATGATTGAATTGATATTATTGTGCTATCTATTTCTTTTAGTACTGTTTTGGAGAGATTAATTTCTAAAAAATTGTTAAAATGCGCAAGTTTGTTTGGTAGTTTCAGATTTTTTTCATATCTTTGCATTGTCTTTGAAACGATAGACATTGAGACATTAGGTAAGGTTCAGAGGTTGAAACAAAACCTAAAACTTATAGCGATAAGTGCCTTACTTATAAGATATAGGGTTGCGGTGGACAACTCATTAAAAACCACCTTTTGGAAGATACCAGAGGAGAACTATCCGCAAGGGTAGATGTAGACAAATGGGCATTAAGTTCGTGCTTAATGTGTCACTTCGGTGGCTTCGAAAGTGCAAATCTTTCTCTTCCAACTATGATAGGTAATCGCAGTAATGTCTTGTGCGGAGCACCCATCTAAGGTGCAAAGTGAGTGGTTCGATTCCATGCCTATCAACTACTGCTTTTAATTGTTAGTGATTTGTTGACGAGGGGTGCTAGCCTAGAAGATGTGGCTAGTGCCCCAGAGGTTTTTTGTTAAAATTCGTTAATAAATTTGGTTAACTCGTTTTTTTTTCGTACCTTTGCAATATCAAATAATAATTAAAAATAGAATAGCATGGTTGAGATTTACAATAGTGAGTTATTGGAAGAAGCAGGTTTGGTTGCCATCTGTGATGATAATAGTGTTACTATCCACACCCTTGCTGAATTGACTAATGGTTTTAAAGAGGGCGATATTATTGTCAAGAAAGAGGAACATCTTAATGTTCTTAGCGCAGAGTGTATTATGTGCCGCTATTGTGGCTTCAATGGCGAAGCGTTGGAGACTGATGCGTTTTATATCAGACGTAAAAATGGAGAAGTTGAAAAATATAAACGTCCTTATCCTATGACTGGTTTGGGTTATACTAAAGAGTATCGTTTGGCAACAGAAGAAGAAAAAGAGTTTTTCAATAAAGAAATTGAAAAAACCAGTTATGTTGAATGGTAAAAATGATTAATGGCTTAAATAAGGCATGAACATCACGAAAGAAACGACAGATTGGGGTATAATTTACTATTACAAGAATGATTGCTGTAGATTTGCTCTATATGCTTATAATGATGATAAGAATACTATGTATCTATCAAATGTAAATGTAGGACAATCAGCAAGAGGTCGTGGACTTGGTAATAAAATACTTGAACTTGCTGATAAAGAAGCCAAGAAGTACAATTATTCTGTAATCTGTCTGAAGGTGATAACATCATCTTGGGTACACGATTGGTATGCTAATCACGGATATAGTGATTTCTGTAACGATGGTGAAGATAGTGATTACATATGGATGAAACATACTTTATAACGAATAAATTAAAAAGATTATGAACGCATTAGAAAGTTTAATTGCAGTATTGTCCACACCAGTGGCAAAAAGGCAAGGTGTTACAATATCAACAGAAGACTGCAAGATATGGGTTGAAGAACTAAAAAAATACGAAGAGCACGTAAGAAAAGAATTAAAAGAGTATTATAATAATTTGGCAAAAAATAAGTTGGGATAGCATTTGGCTATTCCAATTTTTTTTCGTACCTTTGCATTAAGTTAAACCAATTAATAACAATTTAAATTATGGCACGTATTAGTAAACACGAAAAATTGCGTAGGAAAATCTCATCATTCTGTTCTGCATTATATGCGTCAGAGAAAACACCAATCAAGTGTGAACGAGAAAATTGCGCAATTCTCACCATTGGGCATGATGAGGCTATGGGGTTGAGTGAATTAGAACTCCCACAAATAACAAAAATCTTCCATGACAACGAAGCAATCGTATGGGTCAAAATATTAGGCGAAAATGAGCCAAGAGAACTAGACGATTTAACAACGTCTGATTTAGAAGATATTGTGGAATGGTTTGAAGAAGAATTACATATATCATAAATTCAAAAAAGTTGGGATTCCGTTTGGTAGTCTCACTTTTTTTTCGTACCTTTGCATCACAATTAAAATAGATTTATAAAAGTTATGATTACATTAAACGGACGATTAGTTAAACTGCCTTGCAAGACCTTATCTATTGGGTTGGATATGCAGTGCCACCACGTAGTGACATCTAACACAATCCTATCCGTCAACGAAGAAAATGATGAGGTCATTGTCGAGAGTGAGGATGGCATTAAACTTCTGCTTCACATGAAAGACCTTGATACTTTCTATGTTGACACGAAAGAGAATCGTGATAGGTTGGAAGCACAATGCAGAAAAGAATACATTGAATGGAAAGAAGCAGTGAGAAAACAAATAGAAACTTGTTCTCGCAGATACTAATACTATATACTTAAATAAGTACAAATAGGGTAGATACTTCATCATAAAGGTATCTACCTTTTGTTTTAAGAGCGTTTCTGATGGAATATGATAAAAGGCATCACCTCAACCGAGATAATGCCTTAGAACGCTTAACAATGACCAATGCAAAGGCAATTAAAATATGCTTGCGCTTCATCTAATGTCATAGGACGTGGAGTTTTTACTCCCAACCTATTTTCACCATACTTTGTGAAAATGTTAAATTCAGTGTATTTGTTGTTATCTTGAATCATAATTAAGACTTAATTAAGTACAAGTATCGTTAATATCCTATATACTGCCACTTCCCATTACACTTAATATAACGTTTGTCACGCTTTTCAATCCAATTATATGCTGAACGCAAGCACACATTGAATGTTAGCTTTTTGCTATTCCAATTGCCATCAAAACCAACCATATATGATTTTCTTACAGATTTATCATAGATAAAGATGCAGAAATCACCCATATTGGTTGTATGATTACGGAATCTTATCTCTAAACCATTCTCTTTGGCAACGGCTTTTAACTTGTTAATCTCTGTCGTAATGTCCATAATTTCCTTTACTGAAAAAAAGTGGAGTTCTTAGCGAACTCCAGTCTGGTGTATGTTTATTTTAATACAGATGCTTTCTGTGAAATCCTCTGCAATCCACTCCAACTTCCACTTTGGTGCTTTACCCTTGTAGGTTTCCATGAGGTCAGCGAGAAGCCACTCATAAACTTGCTTCTGTGTCTTCATACCTGCTTTCTTGCAGAAATCAGCGCACTCGTTGATGTATTTCTGAACTTTCTTGTCTTCCTTGTTAATCATATTGCTATAAATTTAATTGTTTCGTGGTGCAAATGTACGAAATTAAATTGATATAGCCAAATTTTTAATCTATTTTTTAATACTTTTTTATATTTGGCGATGCCAAATATTAATATATGTTAAATAACTCTGGATTTTTTGGTCAGTTCAAAGTTTTTTCGTACCTTTGCAGAGTTAAACATTAATAATATATATGGCTTTAGCAAAATTACAACTTTCAAAATATCAGACAGACATCTTTGACGAGGTGGAAAATGGTATGGAAAACATTGCCATTAATGCCGTTGCTGGTAGCGGTAAAACCACAACTATCGTTATGGCTTGTAAGCGTCTGCATCTGCATGAGAGTGAAGTAAAGTTTCTTGCTTTCAACAAGTTAATCGCTGACGAGTTGAAAGAGAAATTAAAAGGGTATGCTGACGTTTCAACGCTTCATGCTTTTGGTTTTAGCATACTGAAAAGACTTTACAACTTTCCCCAATATCGTATGTATGTTAAGGTAGATAGTTGGAAGTATCAGAAGTATGTGAGACAGAACGTTTATTCTTTGTCAACGATTATTACCCCAGACACATCGGCTGCAAAGGTGTGGGGTTTCTGCTGCAACGTTCAGAAGTTGTTTGACCTTGCAAGGGTTAATCTCATTCAGCATGGAGAAATCAAGAAGTTAGAGAAGTTGTGTGATGAACACAATTTGGTAACTTTATTTGACGAAGTTAAGGTTTGCAATATCTTGTTGGAAGATGCATACGTCATGCCAAAAGACCTTGTAATTGATTACGTTGACATGATTGTGCTGCCTTTGTTCCACAAAAATGCAATACCAACATACAAATACGTTTTCATTGACGAGTGCCAAGACCTTAACACTGCCCAAAGAGAATTAATGCTTTGTGCTGCGAGAGGTGGACGTTTTGTTGCCGTTGGTGATAGAAATCAAGCCATTAATGGTTTCGCTGGTGCTGATTGCAATTCATTTGATAAGATTGCTAATTTAGAGAATACCATTGAACTGCCTTTGTCAGTAAACTATAGGTGTGGTAAGAACATGATTAAATTAGCGCAAGGACTTGTGCCACAAATACAAGCGCATAAGGGTGCTATTGATGGAGAAATCAATCATGTAAATAAACTTTCCTACAATCTGTTTAAGGAAAACGACATGGTTCTTTGCCGTACATCTGCCCCTTTGGTCGGTCTGTGTATGAAGTTAATTCAAAATGGTATTACTGCCGTTGTTAAGGGTAAGGACATAGCGCAAGACCTTAAAGTGCTGATAGAGAACGCAAATACAAAGAACATTCAGCAAGTTCTTGATTACCTTGAAAGCGAAAAGAAAAAACTGATTGCTACCATTAGAAGTGATAGAAAATGCACAGAAGCGGAAGCAAAGCAAGCACAGAAGTATCTCAACCTTGAAGATAGGTGCAAGTGTATTGAAAACATTTGTCTCTATAGCATTAAAGACGTTGCAGAACTTAAAACCTATATTGATAGGCTATTCACGGACGAGAAAGTTGAAAACGCAGTCATGCTTTCAACTGCCCATAAGAGCAAAGGACTTGAAGCAAATAGGGTGCTTATTCTGCTTCCCAACAAACTGCCATTGAAGTGGCCGCATCAGTTAAAATGGCAACTGCAACAAGAAATGAACTTGAAGTATGTTGCTTTAACGAGAGCACGTAAAGAACTGATATTTGTTGACATGGAAGAACAAGACTTGCTGAAAGCAAACATCGAGAAGTGTTAAATAAGTGTTAAAAATCTGAATTGGTTTGGCTAATTCAGATTTTTTTCGTACCTTTGCATCACGAAACAAGTTAAACAATTAAATTCATAACAATTATGGCAACAAAGAAAATTGAGAAAGTTCAGAATCGTCCTCTCTACGAGATTGCACGTGACATCCGCAAGGACTGGGGTTCAAAGGTATATTTCGGTGCAAAGCCTTACCTCGATGCTATGGCATCACTTGACTCCATCAACGACAACTATGGTTGGGATTCTGCCGACAGCATTGTGCGCTATTTCCTTGCCAACGCATCCACTTGGAGAGGTGAGACCGCCAAAACAATCAAGAAAGAACTGAAAGCAATGGTAGGGCTGAAATAAGCCTACCTTGCTCCTTGGAATAGGTTACATATTACTTTATTTAATTGAACGTTGTTGTGCTGACTGCTTGGGAAAGTGGTCAGCATATTTTTTTAATTTTTCCATAAGAAAACATATTATTGCTAACCCATTTTATTTCTTCATTGGTTAATTCTTTCCTATGATGTTTTTCTTCGACACCATCATAAAAAACTTCTTGGGAAACTTTATTTTTATCATTCAAATAAAAACGTATGTTTTTGCCCTTATTACCACATACACAATGATAAATAATTATTGGATAAAAATCATTAGAATCCAATTCAAATAAAATCTCTCTAATCTCCTTTTTTAATTCTTTCATTTTTATTATTTTTGGTAATAATGCAAATATACGAAATCAAACACACTTTTTCCAAATTTTTTTAGTTTTTTTAAGAAAATATTTTTTATTATAAATTGAAAATAATTTCATTTTTATTTGGTTAGTTCAGATTTTTTTCGTACCTTTGCACCAACAAAAGGAATTAAGATATGATAGACATTAGAGAAACATTTGAGCAAAATCGTACTGAAGCCTTGGAACTGATTACCAAAAATGGGAAAAAGGACATCAGTGGGCAGTTTATGTTGAAACTTAAAACACCCATCCGTGTGTGCTACAATGTTGTTGAAGAATGTGACATCACTGCGGTAAGGTGCTTTAGCAAAGATGACGCTTTAGAAGTCATGTGCGAAAACACAACCGATGATGATGATGGTTGGGAACTTGAATCAATACTATGCTATGCAGAAAACAATGAAGTTTATTTGGAGATTGAAAGAACTTGCAAGTGAACTCTTCGGACTTAAATAAGTACATCTATACCCCTATCTGAATAAGGTAGGGGCATTTGTATTTTAATCTATAATAATACAAAAAAATGACTCACGTTTCACAACGTAAGCCATTTACAGATTCTTGATTAAAATAGACAAGGTGGTTGGATTCGAACCAACGTAAGTAAGTTACCCCGTTCAGAAAACGCTTACCAGACACCACGTCCATAGTGGTCGCATGAAACCAGACTCTGCTACACCTTGAAAAATGTGGAATAGTATCATCACCACTGAATAGGTTACTTTCAAACCCTTGTAGGCATTATTCTCTGTGCTGCCATTCTACTATTAAAATACTCTTCTTGCACTTTAGAGAGAGGTAGGATTATAGGGTGTGCTTACTGGTCACTTCAGCAGCCCTATTACTTTTATTGCACCTACTGACTATATTTTTCCCCTAAATTACCAATTCAACTTACGCATAATTATTTTCCTTTATTTAATTATTAGACTTATTTAAGTACGTCTCCCATCCTTGGTTGACGATGCAAATGTACGAAATTATTTTGAATTAACCAAACCAATCAGCAATTATTTTTGTTAAAAAGTGTTTAACATTTGTACTTAATCAAGTACACCATAGGGCAAAGAAAAAGGGGTCTTTCGACCCCTTTTCTTACTCAATGCTTCCCCAAATTTCCTCAATCTGCGGTGTCTGTCCGACTGCGATGATGTTGGAGAACTTGTAGTTGCGAACCATCAGAATATCCTCGTCTGCGATGCCACTCTCTGTCTGTTTCACAGACTTGTTGGGGGCTTTGTAGAGGTGTTCTGTGATGAAGTTCAGTTCGTCAGCCGTAGCGAAGTGGTCAGCCACAATGTAGAATGTCTCGAACTTGGTGCGGTCATTCTCCTTGAACGTTACGCACATCTGCAAAGACCCATCCTTTTCGGCTCTCTTGATGATGTTGGGAACTACCCACTCGTAGCCGTTCATGCTACTAGACTTGAAATCAGTTGCATCACCTTGCTTGGCTAACTGACGATTGATTGCCTTGGCGTAGTCGTAAGCCCTTGCGTTTGTCACCTTGGTTACTTTCACGATGTTGGGCATTTCGTTTCCGAAATCTGCTGCCCACTCTGCTGCCGTAGCCTTGGGAGCACGAAACTTGGGGGTTGAACGAGCGATGAAGCCGTAGCCAAACTTGCATGATGCGAAATCCTTACAAGCAGCGATGGTGTCAAAAACGTTCACGACTGCGGTTAACAACTCACTTACAGAAAAATTACTCTTCTTCATTTTACTAAAGATTTAATTGTTATGTGGCAATATTGCCGATTGTTTCAATATCTCAAAAAACGCTTTGTCTGATTGACGATGCAAAGGTACGAAATAAATTTGAACTAACCAAATTTTAGGCGATTTTTTAAGGCTTTTTTGCAATTCCAGAACTCATTTAACATTCGTTTACAAAAAAATCACGTTTTCTGCACATTTTTCCATTTTTGCGCATCATGTTTCAGCCTACAATAAAATGATATAGGAATAACACACATATACGCACGTATGTGGGCAAAGAAATACGAATGAAGCCAAATAAAGCCATTTGCAAGCGTTTTAAAAGCGTTTCACCTATATGGCTGATAACTTTTATATCTGACTGCCTAAAAACGTCTCAGAGAGCCTTAAAATGGGGTGTTTCATTTTCCTTGTATCAAATATGATGTTGAAATGAATAAAATATGAATAATTGCATAAAACTCGCATCATTATGCAGATTTCCTTAAAAAACGTTAACAAAACGCATTTTTTTCGCTAAAAATTTGTGTAATTCAGAAAAAAGTTCTAACTTTGCACTCGCAAACAAGAAACAACAAGTTTAACAATTAAAAGTAATAATATGAAGACAATAAATTTCAAGGAGAATCAGAATGTTGTGCGCAACGAGGGTTTGAACATCTACTTGTCCGAAATGAACCGCAACAAGACGCTTTCAGATAGCGAGGTGCGTGACCTTATTACCAAGGCACAGAACGGCTCACAGAGAGCACGTAACAAGGTGATAGAGGCAAATTTGCGTATCGTTTGGAGTATCGCTGCATCGTATCAAGGTATGGACGTTTTTGAGGATATTTTGCAGAACGGCAATTATGGCTTGTGTATAGCGGTTGACACCTTTGATGTTTCACGTGGAACAATGTTCAGCACATGGGCATTGGAGCAAGTGAGAAAGTATATCGGTATCGGTCTGACTGACGAGAGCAGAGTAGTTCGCCAAGGCGCACACATGGTCAAAGCGAAAGCCGCCTATCACGCTGCAAGCATGGACGCACCCCTTGCATCCGACGAGGATGGAGAAAAAAATTTACTCGACACCTTTGCAAGCAGCAGCAGAGCCGACAATCTCACTGACGAGAACGATATGGTTGTCAAAATAAATTACCTTATGCGAGGTCTTGACGAGCGTGAAAAAGCCATTATTTGCGGTTTGTTTGGTATCGGTTGCAACGAGGTGAGCGAGTACACATTGTCAAGAAAATTCAAACTCACAGAAGAGCGCATCCGACAACTGAAGTGGGAAACGTTAAAAAAGATGAAAGAAATGGCATAGAAAAATCTTTACAAAAGGTGGGGAGAAATCTTCACCTTTTTTTCGATTTTTTTTACATAAAAAATATTTACAAGTGTTTCACGTGAAACATTATGGGGAGTATGGTGTGGGGGTGCATCCCCACCTATGTATCCTGCGCCCCCAAGGGGAGTTTTTGCATTGTTCTGCAAGCCAACAGATTTGTCTCCTGATTCCTGGGAAAAAATCAATTTTACCAAAGTCGGGCCACCTTTTTTTATTTTTGTGCCAAAGAAAAAAAAAATTCTGGAAAAAAATTCTTGATTTTTCTAGAATTTTTTTTATTTTTTAATAAAGCAAATTTTATGACGCAAGAAAAGTTTATTGAAAAAGCAAAGAAGATACATGGAGATAAATACGATTATTCCAAAGTTGTTTATAAAGGATGTAATAATGAAGTTATAGTTATTGACAAAAATACAAAAGAAGAAAAAGCAGTAAAGCCAAAATATTTTCTTAATAACAAGAGTAATTACATTCGTATCACAAAAGAAGAAAAGGCTAATATTTTCATTAAAAAGTCGAAAGAAAAATTTGGTGACAGATTTGATTATTCTAAAGTTAAATATGCTGATTCTCAGACTCCAATTACATTGATATGTAAGGAACATGGCGAGTTTAATATAGATATGTATAAGCACTTATATTATGAGAATGGTGGTTGTCCATTATGCAATAGTAAAATAGAAAAAGAAGAAAAGGCTAATGCTTTCATCAAAAAGTCGAAGGAAAAATTTGGTGATAGGTTTGATTACTCGAAGGTAGTATATGTTAATTCTCAAACTCCAGTTACATTGATATGTAAGGAACATGGCGAGTTCAGTGTAAACATGTATAGGCATTTATATTCCAAAGATGGTTTGTGTCCTTTGTGTAATAAAAGCAGCGTGAATTGTGGTAATAGACAACCTTTACTATTTTCTAGGGGTGGTGTAAAACATTTATCCACCGAATATATTATAAAAAGATGCAAATATATTTATGGGGATAAATATGACTATTCAAAGATTGAATATAAAGGCGGTAATGTAAAAACAGAAAAAATTGAAATAGTTTGTCCAATACACGGTTCTTTTTTTAAAATTTATGATAATATACAAAAAAGGGATTGTGGATGCCCAAAATGTGCTAAAGAGAAATCTATAGAAAAATGGAAATTAAATAGTATTGTTTCTAATGCAAATAAATTTATAGAGAGGTCAAAAAAGAAATTTGGTGATAGGTTTGATTATTCTGAAGTCGTGTATGTAAATTCTCAATCACCAATTATATTGATATGTAAGGAGCATGGTTTGAGATTTAGTACTACACCTAACGTTCATCTTAATAGTAGGTTTGGCGGTTGTAAAAAATGTTATAATAAATACATAGAAAGTCTTAAAAACCTAAATAAACCAAAAAAGCCTAAATTAACAGAAGAAGAAAGAAAAGAAAAAAGAAGAGAATGTGAAGAAAAGCATTTTATAAAAAAGGCTACGAACAAATTTGGAAACAGATATGATTATTCTGAGATTAAATATGTTAATTGTGATACTCCAGTTAATATAATAGACAAAGAATTAAATAATGAAATATTTTCAATAAAACCATGTAATTTTTTGAAATCAAAAAATGGAAGACCTGATAAAATTCATATAACGACAGAACAATTTATTGAAATGGCGAAAAGGGTTCATGGTAATAAATATGATTACTCAAAAGTTGACTACAAAGGCGATAAAATAAAAGTTTGTATAATATGCCCCAAACATGGAGAATTCTGGCAAACACCGCATAATCACCTACATGTTAGAATGGGAAGTGGGTGTCCAAAATGTTCAACATCTAGATTAGAAGAGAGTATTTTTTATAGGTTAAAAAAAGAAAACATTGAATTTAAAACCCAATATACTGACAAAAAAATATTTGGAAATATGCGTGGAGATTTCTTCATTAAGTCTTATAATGTAATGATAGAGTGCCAAGGCGAACAACACTTTCAAAAATGTAGTATTTTTCACAAAGGTTATTCTGGAAAATTTTCTAATCAATTAAAACGTGATTATAATTTTAACAAATGCTGTAAAAATGCAAATATTAAACTTTTTTACTATTTTCCTAAAAATAACGTTAAAAATATTGATTATATAAATGATAAGAAATTTAACGGTATATATACAGAAGAAAACACATTTACCAATATAGATAGTTTAATGTCATGTATTAAATGTATAAGATAATAATTTATGGAACTGTTTATTGCGACAGTTCCATATTTTTTTCATTATGTGTTATCAAAAAAATTCTGGAAAAATTATGGAATTATTTCTAATGGTTGAAATGGTTTTATAAAATATTTTTGATATATTAATTTTCTCCAACAGTTTTTGTATTCTTTAATTTCTTCTTGTGTTGGGTCTCTGGCGTATCTAATGAAAATTGCGTATGACTCGCAATTTTTATCTGCCATATATGGTATAAATGGGTTAAGTTTTGCTGCATATTTGCCATATATTTTCCACCCTAGAAGTTCTGAACTCTCACCACTCATAAATGCGGAATGCCTAATCCAACAATCTTCTATTTTTGTGAGCAGTTTCATTGAAGAGTGTTTGTCTCTGCATTTTTCATCGTAGTCTGATGTAATGATGAATTTTCCTATTCGTTGTTTGAGTTCTTCTATTGTTTT
>AUXO014831579.1_pt1 | contig 11953 bp, 8 predicted proteins | sample 768731 | NCBI WGS metagenome assembly AUXO01 (sample SAMN02715735, study PRJNA202380) | gut metagenome | biome: sheep rumen | host: Ovis aries | place: New Zealand: Palmerston North | reverse complement strand
CATAAAAATTTGGGCAACTTTAGCAGATTCTTCGGAAGTATTGTAAAGACCTAAATGCCCGGACTGCGGAATTGCTTTTTGGAAGAGATTTTTAGCCGCAGGAGTAATTGTAAGCAACATTACTGAAGTTGAGCCTGCACTTTGTCCAAAAATCGTCATATTATCGGGATTGCCGCCGAATTCAGCGATATTTTCCTTAATCCACTCAAGCGCGGCGATTTGGTCTTTAATTCCTAGATAACCGCTGTCTTCATAGGCAGAATCAAGCTCCGCAAGGTTCATAAATCCGAATAAATTCAGCCGATAGTTAATCGTGACGAGAATAACATCATTTGCCGCCGCAAAATTCGCTCCGTGATAGCGTATGTCACTGGTTCCGCCGGTTTGGAAGCCGCCGCCTGGTATAAATACCATTACAGGCAAATTTTTACCGTTGCCGCGCGTCCAAATGTTCAAAGTTAAGCAATCTTCGCTTTGCGGATTTAAAGAGGCAGTTTCTCTGTCGTCAACTGATTGCATAGCCGCAAAACCAAATTTTTTCGCGTCGAAAGACTTATCGGACGGTTTTAACGGTTGGGGAGCTTGCCAACGCAATTTCCCGACGGGCGGTTGAGCAAAGGGAATTCCCAGCCACGTTTTTACGCCTTGCTTGTCTACAAAGCCATTGAACGTGCCGTAGCGAGTTTTCACGGTGCAATTATCCGCCGCGAAAACATTAGCAGGAACAGCCATTGCCAACGCCGCTATCGACGCTGTCTTGATAAAATTTCTGCGCGTTAAATTTATCATAACATCACGTCCTTTCATAATTATTATATATAAAAAAATTAGCCCCGACAAGTTATCAGGGTTTTTTTAAAGAATATTAAGTCGCTTTTTACATGGCGAAAACTTTTTTACCTTCAAAGTAGGTCGCCGCAGGTTTGGCAGTGTGAATTTCCGTAACGGGGCAAGTTAGCACATCTTTGTTAACAAGAAGGAAATCAGCATATTTGCCCGCTTTGATACTGCCGCGTTCGTTTTCAAGGAACATTTGCTTTGCGCAGTTAATAGTTAGGGCAGTGAGAGCCTGTTCGCGGGTGATAAGTTCTTCCGCCCACCACGTTTTCCCGCCTTCAAAGTAACAAACGCCTGTCAACGAAATTTCCATAATGCCAAACGGGTCGTCGGGACTGTTGGAGAGCGCAGGATAATCCGTGTGGAAAGAAACGGGGATTCCGTTATCGAAAAATGATTTCATAGGATAACCTTCATACGCCATTTTTCCGGGTAGCTTGGTTTTCAGTTCCTCAGCTATTTCGTCGGCGTTGTGGTGCCAAATCATTCCGGAGGTGACGTAGATGTTATTGTCAGCCATGCGCTTATAATCCGGCTCATTGACGTTGCGCAAGTGGACAATCGTATTGCGCATATCGGGCTTGCCGCCGTTTATGTAGGCATTGACGACGCGATTGACGCCCGCGTTGCCAAGTGCATGTATATGCATAGTTACTCCGTTTGCATTAGCTTTGCGCGTTATGTCTGTAATTTCTTCTTCAGTCCAGTTGACGATACCTTGATGACCGTCGAGATATACCGGGTCAATAAAGCCCGTGCCGCTTTCAACGGTGCCGTCCATGAAAAGTTTTATCCAGTTCGCTTTTACTTGCGAGGAATTGAATTTTTTTACTTCAGCGGCTTTAGACAATTTCTCGTTAATATCCATCCAGCTATCAATTTCGTAAGTAAAGCCTAATACGAAGTGCATATCACCAGACTTTTCAAATTGTTGGGCGGCTTGATAATAAACGTCATTAAAGAAATAGCTTGAATAGCCGTCAAGATACATCGTGTAACCTTCGGACAATAATTTCTCCTGAACTTTTGACAGGGTTGCTTTTGCCATATCGACGGAAAAGAGGCTTTCATTGTCCAAGAAAGAGCGAACGTAGGTTGAGGCTTGCTCCTTAAGAAAACCGGTCGGAGTGCCGTCAGAGCCCATAACGATTTCGCCGCCGCGTATGTCATCGCCCTTTTTGAGAACAGTGCCGTCTTCCGCCATAACTCCCGCTTTAACAAGTAAAATTGTATTCACCAGTGACTTATGATTTTCCTCGTCCGCAAAGTACATGGGAATATCACTGCAAATGGCGTCCAACTGCTGACGGGTCGGCATGTTGTTTTTAAATGTTTGAAACTCCCAGCCCATGCCGTATACAACTTTTGCGCCGGTCTCCCTAGCCTTTTTGACAGTGCTGGGAACGATTTCCGTTAAAAATTTGTTCACGTCGTCTTCAAAGGCAATCATTGTCCCGAATGATTGCACAGCATAAGCGGACAAATAATGCGCGTGCCCGTTGCCGCAACTGGGCATAACCAAACCTTTTCCGGTGTAGTCAATAATTTCCGTCTTGCCTTTTTTGATAAAAGCTTGGGCACCGGCTTTGTTGCCGACGTAGACAAATTTTCCGTCCTTAACGGCGAATGCTTCGACAATTTTGTTATTTTCGGAAGTAAAAATCTTGCCATAAACCACAAGGTCGGCGTCGGTCTTATCTGCCGCGAAAACTTCAACGGGAACCGCCATTGCTAACGCCGCCATCGACGCTGTCTTAATGAAGTCTCTTCGAGTTAGTCCTCTGTACATAAAATCACCTTTCTTTCAATGGTGACGGCATTATAATTTATCTCAAATTTTCAAACAATGGGGATTCCGGTTCCAAAATGTCACATTTGCTTTGTCAGAGACTTATTGTTTTTTCCGCTTTTCATCAGCGAGCAAGCATTATGGTTTTGCAAATGCGACCGCATTTTATCTATAAAGCCATGATGAGTATTTACTATCTTTGCGCGAAGGATTCTAAAAAAGCTCAGCAAGTCACGCTTGATTTTACAACTTATCTTCGCAAAAATTTTACTGCCATTGTCAGTGAAGATACCATTCCTTTTTCTGATGAATTAGAACACACCCGCGCATATTTAGCCTTAGAGCAAGTTCAATTTGAGGATAGCCTTTTTGTGGATTATGATACGCCGCATAAAGATTTCCGCTTACCGCCGCTGACACTTCAACCCATTGTGGAAAATGCAATCAAGCACAGTATGGACCCAGAATATGCGCCACTTCGCATTTGTATTTGTACTCGTAAGATAGATTCCGGCAGTGAGATTGTCGTTGAGGATAACGGTCCCGGCTTTGCGCCTGTTGACGACAACTTCGAACCGTATATCGCGTTGGCGAACATTTGTAATAGGCTAGAAATGATGTGCGGTGGAAAAATGACGATACGTTCTCGCCGCAAGGGTGGCGGAACGGTGGTAAACGTGATAATTCCTTAATATTCTTTCTGGAGTAACTGTGGGAATTTCATTCTTAGCAAAATCTTCAAAGTTCTTTAAACCTAAATTTGTATAGTCGTTGTAGACTTCAAGCTGAATTTTTTCGAGATTTTGTCTTGTAATTATTCAGCTTTTTTTTCGTTGATTTTGTTTGCTTAATTCGTGTTCAAAAATATCCCATTCTAAATGACTTCTTCTAATCGATAATATTTGGAGCGAGCTTATTTATAATTTTTGCCTTTAATTCTCGTCGAAGAACTTATTTAACTTAAAATCGGTTCAAGACTTTTTCGGGTAGCTGAAAGCTCAAATTTTACTGATTCATTTCTTTCTTAATTTTTTAATGTTTTTCGCTTACATTCTTTTCTTAGTTTTTCAATGCTTTTCGTTGAATTTTTATCCAAAATTTAGACTATTTCTTATAAAATTTTTTCTTTCGTTTAAGTCTTTCGTTCGTCACTAAAAAATTTGAAAAATTTTTTAACAAAGGTTTTTAACAACAAATTTCGAGCGATAAAATTTCTTTAAGTACTGTCGAGAAATTTTTTTGACTTCCGGACGTTGTTTTGTTAACAAATTGCTTTGTTATTGTTTTACCCTCTCTGCATTTTTCTTGTGAAAAATTTCGCAATCGCGTCAGGACGCGAAAAAATGCCTCATTTCCCTAGCATTTCTAATGGGGATTTGACCCTATATCCCTATGATTTCTAATGAAATCGACCCTATTTCCCTATGATTTCTAATGGGAAAATCGGGGCATTTCCCTATGATTTCTAATGAGAATTGGCTAAAACCCCTAGCTGCTTGACATCTAAGCTAGGTGTGTTATAATCTTATTAAGGAAATTGTGTGGGAAAAAGAAAAAATTTCGGTTGTTGAATTTTGAATGTAATTGAGGTGGTTGTATGAAAGAAGAAAAAAAAGAAACCTCTATCGTCTTGCGAAATGATATCTACCAGAGCAACCCGCTGGTTCAAGCTCGAAAGAAGTTTGATATTTTAGGGATGAAGCTTTTTATGTTGGGCTTAAGAGGGCTCAATCCTCATTTTTCGGAGAATGATAAGTATTTTGATGCCGATTTTCGTGAATTGTTTATTTCGACGAGCAAACTTACAGAATTATTCGGTAACACTTGGTATTTAGGAGAATTGAAAACAGCTTGTAAGAAGCTTTTCAATGCGATTGTTGAGTTTAATTACGCTGACGGTGGTTTTACTTTATATCATTTGTTTAAAAGATTGGATTATATTCCCAATGAAGGGCTATATCTTCGATTTGAAGAGGAGCTTCGTCCATATATTCTCGACCTGTTTCATTCAAAAGGGTACACGCGAATAAATGTCGAGTACCTGTTTAAATTATCGAGTCCATACGCCGTGAGATTGCTTGAACTACTCCTTCAATATCAAAATATCAAGCCGTTTAAGGAACTAATGGAAATCAAACGCAAGATGACGCTTGAAGAAGTTCGTTTTGCCTTGAATGTGCCCGAAGGTGCTTACAATGACCGAATGGATAATTTCAAAAAATGTGTACTTGACGACCCAATAAAGGAAATAAACACTCGGACGCCTTATGTCATTCATTACGAGACGGTGAAGGAAGGTCGCAAAATCGTCGCCTTTGAATTTACTGTGGACACATATAATGTGCCAAAAGACGACAGGAATAACTACAAATTAAGTAGTAGCAATGATGCGATACGGGCACTTTGTTCATTAGGTTTTGCAGATAAGGACGCGCGAGCTATTTTTGCGAAGTGTCAAGACGTAACCGATTGTTTTTCAAGAATTAATCGTGCGCAATCGCTGTTAGCTCGGAATAGAAGACCGATTGCAAATAAGTTAGGATTTTTGCGTGAGGCGATTGAAAAAGATTGGCAAGTCGAACATAAAGCGAATACAGAACCAGTAAGAAAGCGTAGAGTTAAAAGAAAGAAAGAAGTTTTTGGCGACGGTGATTCTTCCGTTGGTTCAATGCTATCAATAGGACAAATTTTAAAATCAACATTTCCCGAATTGATGCCTGAACCAGTAGAAGTTAAGCCGCCGGAGAAACCTAAATCAATTAAAATCGGCAGAAAAGAAATGCCGTACAGGTTAGCAGAAACTTTTATTGGGTACATAAGAAAAGGGGAATTTCTTGACAGCATGGGAGAATACCTTAAGGATTACAAAACGACCATTGAAAAATTTACCGAGATTTGTAAGAAAAATGGACTCTAACAAAGAGCAGAAGCCTTCTTCCTGTAAATTGAAAAACACCTCTCAAGTCTATTTTGCTTGAAAGGTGTTTTTTCTATACAGTTTGATTCCGACCAAATGACCGGATTTGAAGAAACTTTTTACTTCATGTCGTTGCCAGCTTTTACTCGTGCTTGTGAGATTAAGCCACGATTCTTTGTTCGGAGTAGCGGCACGTAAACTTCTTGCGCGTATTTGCTAACTTTATCACGCGGGTCCAGCAGATTTATCATATCACTTCGATTGAAATTCGTAGTTGTGTATGGCTTATCGGTAGACTGTTCGCCGGGACATATGAAAATGTCAAAATCGATATTCCATATTTTCGCATAGCAACGACTAATCGCTTTGTAGACCGTGCCTTCTGCGGCAGTCAACGGTTCTTTGCTGTTTTTCTTTGCTTCGACCGCTATTGAATGTATCTCACTTGCGAAGTCAGAAGTTTCACCCATTGTTCGTGCCAAGCGGAAAAGTGATTTACTGTCGCCCTTCGTCAAATCGTGTTCGTTGACGTATTCGGAAAACAGTGGGCAATTTTTCAGAGCGGCTAATACAGGCTCGTAGGCATTGAAAATATTTTTGACTGACTCAAGGTCAGTATTCTTCGTCTGCAATTCGCCACGAATGCTTTCAAGTTCTTGTTGCTTAGCGTCAAGGGTAGCGGTCTTCGTCTGCAGTTCACCACGAATGCTTTCAAGTTCGCGTTGCTTAGCGTCAAGGGCAGCGGTCTTCGTCTGCAGTTCACCACGAATGCTTTCAAGTTCGCGTTGCTTAGCGTCAAGGGCAGCGGTCTTCGTCTGCAGTTCACCACGAACGCTTTCAAGTTCGCGTTGCTTAGCGTCAAGGGCAGCGGTCTTCGTTTGCAATTCGCCTTCCAAACGTTGCTTATCGGTTTTCAACTTATCAAGCTCGACTGTGTTTTGATGTTCGGTCGTCTCCTTAAATGTCTGAACGTTTTCCGCGAATGTATCGAACATTTCTTGCAACGGATTTTTTTGCGCCGTGAATTGCTCAAGCGTCTGTTGAAGTTCGCCGGTATTCTTGACGGTCTCAGAAAATTTTTCAGCGGCACGATTTAGTTCTTGGATTTTGCCGTCGATACTATTTGAAAAATTTTCAGTGGCGGTGTTAAAATTGCCGATTTGCTCGCCGATTTTTTGTGAAAGCTTGTAAGCTTCCTTGACGCTGCTGTTAAAAGTTTCGACTTGTTGTTCAATGCGCTCAGGCAAATCGTTCTTCGCTTGTGGTGATTCATTCGTAGCGGGCAAGGTTTCTTCAATTTTTTTCGACAATGATTCGAGCGTGGATTTTATCTCGTCCAACCCGTCGAATAATTTTTCATGCTCTTTTTGCGTAAGTAGTTTACAATTGTCTGCGGCTACTCCATTCATCGGTTTTGTCGACCTCCTTTTACTATTGGAATTTGTGCCGCCCTTAAGATACTTCAACAGAGATTTGCATTTTGATTTAAGAAACTTCAACATTGCAATTAAGCTCTCCTGTCGCGAAGAATCAGCACCATATTTGGATTGGGAGCCTCGTTGTCGTCAGGCATTTGCTTACGGCTATCAACGCGAAATTCTATTGAATCTTCCTCGTAAATGCGAATGTAGAGCGTGTGCTTGCCTTTTTCTACGAAGTCTGAAATATCTTCCTGAAGGCGCAAAAGGCTTGAAGTATTGTTTTCAGGGTCGGGACCGGATGTGAAGCAAATATCTGTAGTACCGCTTGCCGCGTTGACTTTGTTTGCCCGTTGCCATTTTTTGCTTACGTCATTTTTGAAGAGCAAAGGCACATATTTTCCGCCGGCGGCATTGTCGATATATCCCACGTTATAAAGGAACGGCGGCATTTCGTTCGAATGTTCGATTGCAGTTTTAATGACGGTGTAATTTCCAAGCTCCAACTGCCCGAATGCGACGGCGGTTTTCTCGTTGAGACGGAACATTTTGCCGATATCGTCTGAACTTTCGCCCTCGCCGATTCGGACAATGTTATTGTTCGGGAAAATTTCTTGAAGCTTTTCTATAACGAATTGTTGCTTTGAGGCATTGCCCGAAAGGAAAATATTCACGTCGTCTATTTTGAAGCTTGAAATTCCCGCAGCAACAAGCCTGTCCCATCTGTCGTTAAAGTAGCGTGTCATCTCCGTTTTGAAAGCCTTGACTGTTTTTTCTATCGCGCTGTTCAAGAAATCATCCACGCCACTGACCTTAAGCGTTAATTCAACGTCGTTACCGTCTGGAGCGCGCAAAATTATCGGTCCGAATTTATCGGCTTCCTTGCAGTTCGGGAAAATTTTATTCATGTTATAGCGGTTTTCTCCGCCCTCAAATTGATACTTGAAGAGGATTCGAGCGAGCTGCTCTTTCATAATGCTTACGTTCGCATCGGCAATTTCGTCGCCCACTTCGTCGAGCAGTCCGGTGAAACCGTCAGGCATAAGTTCTTCGCGCGGCAGTACAAATTTTATGCGGTTTTGCTCCATGAGTGCGCGATTATCCTTGTAGATTTTGTATGCGAGGCTGTGGATAAGTTTTTCGCCGCCGACATTTTCATCGCCGCCAATGCCGAGAATCTCAATAATATTGTCCTGAATATCCTCATCATTTTCTTCTGCCTCGTCGAGTTCTTCTTCAGTAGCCTTGCGAAACAGCCCGAAAGAAAAATCCATAGTGCCGCCGCCTAAGTCATATATCGCGAAAAGTTTTGATTCCGGCGAAGCGTCGGAAAGTTGAAGATTTCCTTTGCCGACGATTGAGCCGACACACGCAACAGGCTCTTGAAAATCCATACTCACTTGAACGACCGGTTTGCCTTTGCGGTCTTTGGCATCGCGAATGCTTTTGGGCAAAGCGCGAAGTATGCCGTATTCGAGTGCGGCGCGAATTTTTTCTTTAACTTCCTTTTTGAACTTAACAGGAAATGTCACTTGATAAAAGGTGTAGATTTTATTGCGACCAGGCATATTTATTGCGCGGCTCAAAAGGTAGCCATAAAACGCAATCGGATTGAAGCGACGCTCACTCATATCATCGAGTTTGTCGGTTACGAGAATTAACGTTTGCGAATCGTAGTAAGGCGTAAATTTTATTTCCTTGCCGTGCGACAGATAATAGGGCACAGATTTTAATTCAGTCAAAATCGCTGCCATTTTACGGCGACCGTCCGGCGCGTCGACATCAGCGTATTCTTTTTCGACCGTGTAGCCCGAATCGTAATCGGCGTTCATTTCGTCGCCATTTTTGCTTAGCGTGTGGAAAAACGGACAATTATCATTTGCGGCTTGCCACTGATTATAAACCTCGTCCCAATGATAAATCAGTAAATTCGTCGGGTTCTCATAAGGATTGTCGCTGCTGTCAGGCTCTTGTTTTTCTTCTCCGCTCAAAGTAAGCAATTCCTTAACGCCTGCGCGCTCGGAGTGAATTGCAGCGCAAGTTGCCGATGTACCGAAATCGATTGAAACGGGTTTGCCGCGATTCATCATCAGTCCGCTTTTTGAGGCGACCTCGTAATCGGTGTCGTGTACTATGACTTCAATCGGGAAGGTATAAATTCGCGTCTCGTCGTGATAAGTGTCGTGAATTTCAAATCGCCCGTTGAAGCGCGGCTTATTGCTCGAAAGACTTTGGCGCAACTCGCGAATTTTCTCCTCAAGCTGATTGGTGTCAATGTAGGCGTAAAAGGCTCCGTCTTTTTCATTGAAGCGCAATTCTTCTTCAAACATGTAACCAGTATCAAGCGCGTCGGCTTTGTACCAGTAGAGGCTCAATCTTCTTTTCGGCTCAAAGGCGTCTTTGGGCAAATTGAGTTCTTTAACGCTGATTCTGAACTTTCGATAGCCCATGTTGCCCCAAATGCCTTTTTCGGGCGCACGCAGTTCACTTTCATTCAGCGGCGGATAACCAAACATATCGTGTTCGGTGACGTCGGAGTATTCGATAAGCGGAAAACTTTTTTGGTCGTCTTTTGCTTGTTGAAAATAATCCGAAGGCAATTCGCTCAAAAAATCATCGGCATCACGCCGCACGAGAAATTCTTCGTCCTTGCTGTTTTTGACTAGAGCTTTCAAGAATTCCGGTTCATCGATAAATTCTTCCATTCTCTGTGCACTTTTGTAAAGGCGGAACTTAAGCTGTTGTGGTTCAAACTTATTGAAGTTGAAAGGCAACTCAACACTTTTAAGCCCTTTACCGTCGCGACTTTCCTGAACGTATTGCAAATAACGCCCTTGAACGTCGACGCATTCAAGGTAAAATTTTTGCAAAACATCGTTTGTCGTCCGCTCAACTAAAATCATTAACTTCAACTCCCATTTCTAAAAATTGCAAATTTAAATCGTTATCAAACATTTGGTCGGCGGAAAAATTTTGCTCATTTATCTGCGCGTGTCGTAAAGCTAATGCCGCCTGCAAAAGATGATTCTGCGCTTGATTTTGTTCGCGAAGATAGCTGATATATTCCGCAGTGAAATTTTTGCCGGCAAAGGCGGGACGTTCTAAGAGACGCGGGATTTCCGGACAATTCATTTCGCTTTGATTGCTGACCGTCATGCTGAGGATATCTTTGAAGAAGACGTAGCGCAACTCTTCGGGAATCATGCGTACAATATTTGTCAGCTCCCGTTCCCAACTTCGCGAATTTTTTTTCTTCGATATTGATTGGCGTAACCACTCGCTTAAATCTTCTGCCGGAATCATAAATTCCCTTGCTAAGTACTCAAGCCTCAACAGCTGAGCAAGCGTTAATTTTCCGCCGTTTGCGCCAACGTATACCAAAAATTCTAAGTAGCGGCGTTTATGGTCGATGGGACTTGCTGTGACAGGGTGACGAACTCGAATTCCGCTGAGTTTTGCCACGTGCAACGCTGACAGCTCCAAAGCATAATTCAAAAAATTTTCCGGAAAGAAACAAGCCGTAAAATATTCAGCGTACTCGCCGTTATTGGGACTTTTGCGGCGGTCGATTGCTCCTTCGTGCGTGAACAGTAAATCTTTGTAGGGCGCACGCTTCAGCCCCATATCCTCATAGCGCGCATAAAAATAATTTCGTTCGAGAATCAGAAACTGCTGACGATTTTCGCCGTCGTTACGGTCAATTTCCGGCAAATAAATTCCGCAAATATCATCTGCCGTCAAGTTGGCACGTTCTTCCGCGATTTCACGCACGCGCCTAAAATTTTCGCTCTTCCATGCAGACGAACAAGCCTGAGGACCTAGCAAGCAAATTTCGTCGTCGTCCATGTTTGAATCATATTTTTTCGCTAAGGCATTCAGCGCACCATTTTGTAGCCGATACGCGAAAGAAAAATAACTTACGCTTTCAGCCGATAACGGAACAATATCATCTTTCTGCGTGGACATTTTTTTTTCATAGTCGGGTTTAAGAGCGGGATAAATGAAACCAGTATTCTTATCAATTATATCTATGTTCGGCGATTCTGCCGCTTTTGCTCCGGACAAATTTTTCACCACCTTTTGACTTTGAAACTTCGTTCCAGACAGGTTCTTTGACGACCTCTACGCGTTTTTCATACCGGCGAAGTTTTGGATAAATTAATTTCGTCTTCATAAATACCCCTCCTTTACTTGTCTTCCACACCGTGCCAAAGTATTCGGATTTCAATGCGTCGATTTTCGGGTGACAGCGGATTTTCTTTATTCTTCAAACGTGTTTCACCGTAACCGGCAACTCCAATTTTTCCGGCATATTCTCCGCCGAGATAACTTAAAAGTGCGGCGCGAACATTGGCGGCGCGTAGCGTTGAGAGCTGAACATTATCCGCGAAGTAGCCGCCCTTATTGCGAACAGCTTGGACAACTGCGGGGTCAGTGTGCCCTTCGACGAGAATTTCCATCATCGGTTCGCTTGTCATATACTCAATCAATAATTTTGACAAGTCAGCTATCATCGCCTTTGTTGCGGGCGTGAGTTCCGCGCTACCTGAATCAAATGTCAGCGACGTGAATTCAAGCGTGCCGGTTTCCAAGTGAACTTCGATTTGCCCGCGCTCTTTGTATTCTTTAAGTTGTGAATCAATCTTGAGCATCATATTACGTTGGCGATTTTCTTGCGTGAATTGCGGAATGATGACTGCCAAAACGTACAGCAAAAGCAAAATCAGCACGACGCTGGAGAGTAAATCCGCTACCGTTATCCAGGGATTTTTACGACTAATCGACTGCACGCGATTCACCTCCCGCCCAAAGCATTCTACCCTTAATCGTGTTATCTTTCGGTTGAGCCTGCGCTAGAAGTTCTTCGATAAAATTTTTCAGCGCGGCTTGATAATTTTCCTGTAAGGATTTAAGTAAGGCGGTGAAATTTTTCTGGAGTTCTTGATTTTGCGCGTTAATGGTGGATTGCTGATTTTCCTGTAAGGATTTAAG
>AUXO013207336.1_pt1 | contig 11953 bp, 9 predicted proteins | sample 768731 | NCBI WGS metagenome assembly AUXO01 (sample SAMN02715735, study PRJNA202380) | gut metagenome | biome: sheep rumen | host: Ovis aries | place: New Zealand: Palmerston North | reverse complement strand
TATCCGGATTTAATTCCGTCCGCTACTATCTGGTTCTTGCGGTGGCAATGTTTGCGGTGAAATTTTTGTTCACCAAAGAATACGAGAAATTTGTTCTTTTGATTTTACTTGCGTCCACCTTCCATATGGCGGTTTTGTTCTGCTTGGTGGTGTATCCGCTTGCAAAGCTTAGATGGAAAGTATGGGTTTATCCGGTGCTGGGCGTGTTTGCGGCAAGCCTTCTGGCATTTCCGAATTTCTACCGGCGGATTATCTTTTTCTTCTATCCGTTCTACGAAGGTTCGGTTTATGATACGCAAACTACGAGCGTAGTACAAATAGCAAGATGTGTGGTGGTTTTACTGTTTGCCGTAGCATTTCTTAAAACCGGATGGCAGGAAAAGGAACAGAACCGGTTTTACTTTAAACTGAATCTTCTTGCATTGATTGTTTATTGCTGTTGCTCGTTTATGCCGGTGATTTCGAGAATCGGATATTTTTTAAATGTATTTCAGATCTTCCTGATTCCGTCCGTAATTTTGGGAATTCGGAAGAAGTGGCTTCGAATCGTCGTTACGGTGGCGGTATTCGTTGCCGGAGTTGGATATTTTCTTTTCTTCCTGCATACCTGCAAAGATGAGGCGACACATATTGTTCCGTATTGGAACTGGATTACGCATTAAAAGGAATGGCCATGAAGTTTACTGTTGTTACGGTGTGTTTTAATGCCGGAGACAAACTGAAGGAGACAGTTATAAATATCCTTGCACAAAAGGATGCGGACTTTGAACTGCTCATCAAGGACGGAGCATCAAAGGATGATTCGCTCCTTTCCTGCAAAGAATATCTTATTTCGGAAGGATATCACCTTTCCGAAAGTGACGGACTGCAGGAAATATACGTAAAAGAAGGCGGTTTTCCGGATGTTCGCATTTACAGTGTTCCGGACAGCGGGATATATGATGCCATGAATTATGCGGTTAAAATGGCCAAGGGTGATTACATCTCTTTTATGAACTGCGGAGATTCGTTTTATTCACCGGATGTACTTTGCAAAACCAAGGAAGTGATGGAATCAACCGGAAACAAAAAGATTTATTACGGCGATGCATATTTCCGCCGTGCGGGAAATATCATGCATCTTCCGGAGAAAATCACACCATCCCAATGTTATCGTCATATTCCCTGCCACCAGGCCTGCTTCTTCAAGCGCGAACTTTGGAGAAACAAGCAGTTAAATCCGAAATACAAGATCCGTGCCGACTATGACTTTTTCCTTTACAACTATTTTGTCGGTAAAGCCAGACCGGTCTGCCTGAACATGGTCGTGGCGGATTACGAAGGCGGTGGATACAGTGAAAGCAAAGAAAATCGCAGAAGAGACCGTGAAGAGCACAGATCCATCACGGAAAAATATATGAGCAAAAAACAGATCCGGAAAGAAAAGTTGTTCGGGGTGATTACCCTGCAACCGCTCAGACGTTGGATCGCCTCCGATTCTCCGTTTTCGGGAGCGTATGACCGTTTAAGAAAGAAAATGTATCGATGAAGGTTTTGTGGATTTGCAATCAGTGTCTCCCACAGATTGCCGAGAAACTGCATATTGCATCTTCCAGCAAGGAAGGCTGGCTTGCCGGTCTGTTTGATGCTTTGTCCAAGAAGCCGGACCGGTTTAATCTGGGAATTGCATTTCCGTATCCGGATAATAAGGATTTTGATTTTGACGGAATTTCCGCCTTTGGTTTTGTGGAAGATACGACGCGCCCGGAAAATTATGATGAGGCGGTAACCGAAAGGATGAAGCAGATCATGAACGCTTTCCGACCGGATGTGGTTCATGTTTTCGGTACGGAATACGCACACACACTGTCTGCGGCCAAGGCACTTGATTGTCCGGAGAAACTTCTGATCGGTTTCCAGGGCGTATGCACGGCGTTGGCTGAGAATTATCTGGTCGGCGTTGACGAAGAGTGGATTAACAGCACCACACTTCGCGATATTTTAAAGGACGATACATTGCCCAAACAGAAGGAAAAATTCGAACGCCGGGCGGAGCATGAAAAGGAAGCGATTCTGCTTGCGGGCTACACAACCGGACGGACCAGACTGGACAGCAAATACAGTGATTTCCTGAATCCGGATGCGAAATATCTGCCGATGAACGAAACCATGCGAAGCACGTTCTATGATGGCAGATGGAATGCGGAAAAGATAAAAAAGCATTCGATTTTTGTTTCCCAGTGTGATTATCCGATTAAGGGATTCCATATTCTGATCAAAGCTTTGGAACTTGTCCGAAGAAACTACCCGGATGTTACGGTCAGGGTTGCGGGAAATACAATTACAGGTGTAGGCGGAATCAAGAAAAAGGTTTTAATCTCAACTTACGGAAAATACCTGAAAGAACTGATGCATAAAACAAAGACCTCGGATTGCATCGAGTTTATGGGATATTTATCGGCAGAGGAAGTAAAGAGGGAACTTCTTTCCTGTTCATTGTTTGTACTTCCTTCCGTAATGGAGAATTCCCCGAATTCTCTTGCTGAGGCCATGCTTCTCGGGGTTCCGTGTGTGGCAAGTAATGTAGGTGGCGTTGCTGATATCCTTTCTCCTGAAAGGGACGGCATTTTATACGAAGGAAACGATCCCGGTAATCTGGCTACCGCAATCCGTAAGATGTTTGAAATGGTTGATGCGAACGACAGGATCCTTTCCGACATGCTGGATGCGGCTGCTTCGGATGCAAGAGCCCGCCATGACGGAAATCGGAATGCGGAAACACTTTGCTCCATCTACGAGACAATCGTGCAAAGACAGGAACGGACCGAAAGATGAAACTGACCTTTATTTCCAATTACATCAATCACCATCAGATTCCGCTATCGGACGAACTCTATCGAATTCTTGGAAAGGATTATGTGTTTGTTCAGACGGAACCGATGGAAGAGGAAAGAATCCGTCAGGGCTGGGCAAAGGATTATTCGGCGCTTCCGTATCTGCAAATATATGCGGATGATTCCGAAGGGGTTCAGAAAATCATCGATGAAAGTGATGTGGTTATTTTCGACGGTTTGGATGATGAATCCTATATCGCAGGCCGGCTTGCCGAACAAAAAATAGTGATTCGGGCATGGGAGAGGCTTTACAGGGAAGGACAGTGGAAGGCAATTTCTCCGAAGGGATTGATTCGCAAGTATCACGATCATACCAGATACTCAGATGCACCCGTATATCTGCTTTGCTGCGGAGCTTATGTTGCGGATGATTTCGAAATCATCAGGGCTTATCGTGGCAAACGGTTTAAATGGGGCTATTTTCCCGCATTTATCCCCGCGAAGGATGGCGGGATTCTGAAAAAGAATTCCGTTCCGAAGATTCTCTGGGCCGGACGTTTTCTGAAGCTGAAACATGCAATGGATGCGTTGCAGGCGGTAAAGAAAATGGCGGATGAAGGACTTGCGTTTGAGATGACCTTTATCGGCGGCGGAGAGTGCGAAGAGGAATTAAAGAAATATACAGAACAAAACCGACTGGAAGAGAGGGTTTCTTTCACGGGTTTCCTGAAGCCGGAAGAAGTGCGCGCTTATATGGATGATGCCGATATCTATCTTTTTACCAGCAATTTTGAAGAAGGTTGGGGAGCGGTTATAAACGAAGCGATGAACAGCGGATGCGCGGTCATTGCATCTCATGCGGTCGGCGCGGCGCCGTTTTTGATCAAAGATAAAGTTAACGGACTGATTTACCGAAGCGGAAATCTGCAATCACTCGAGGATGCGCTTCGTATGGTCTTATCCGACGAAAACCTTAGAAAGAAACTTGGTGAAGAAGCGTATCGGACGATTGCCGAAGAATGGAATCCCAATACTGCGGCCGAAAGACTTGTAGCTCTTTGTGACAATCTTATGAGCGGAGAAATAACGTTCTGCGAAAGCGGTCCGTTGAGCGAAGCCAAAGTGATCCCGCAGCGGAAAATGTATGCATATGTTAAAGGGGAATGGACATGGAGGAAACCGGAATAGGTAAAACAGACAAAATATCGGTAGTGGTTCCGGTTTACAATGCCGAAAAGGATATCGACAGACTGGTGGATACTCTTTTATCGCAGACCTATCCGAACCTGGAGATCATTCTTGTGGATGACGGCTCCAAGGATCAGTCCGGTGTATTCTGCGATGCATATGCACAAAAATACGGGAATGTTTTTACGTTTCATCAGGAGAATGCAGGTTCTTCCGCAGCCAGAAATACGGGCCTTAGGCATGCAACAGGAGATTACATCGCATTCTGTGACAGCGATGATTATGTGGAAATCGACATGTACGAGCGCCTTCATTCGGCAGCGAAGGCTCATCCGTCGGGAGTTATTTTTCAAATCCTGACCTGTTACGAATCTACATCGGGAGAAATCTTAAAAGAGGCGGAATCTTCTTCGGGAGAGGTGGTATTTCATCCGGCCAAAGATGTCTTCCATCAGCTGATGTTGCATAAAGGAGATGCCTCGTTTTGTACCAAGCTGATCCGTGCGAATTTCATGAAAAACTTTGCGTTTCCGGAAGGGAAACTCAATGAGGATTTTGAACTGTTACTTCGCATGCTTCAGCAAACGGATGGCGTTTACAGTGTGGAAACACTCGGATATCATATTGTGCTTTCCGATGTGAGCAATACAAGAGGAACATTTAAAAGAGAATTCTACGATGCCATGATTGCCAATTCCGATACGGCATATAAACTGGCGGAAGAGAAATATCCGGAGAGTATTACCGCAGCGAAGAGATTCTGCCTGTTCCAAAGACTGGATTATCTGTTGCACATTCCGGTGAAAGAGATGAGGAACAATCCGGTTTGTGACGGGATAATTACCTACATTCGTAGTAACAAAGCGGAAATCGAGAGTAATCCGTTTCTGTCCGAGAAGGAAAAGAAGAATTTAAAGATTCTGATGAAAGCGCCCCGGTTGTCCAAGCGGGCACACGGGCTGTACATGAAGTTAAAGAAACCGGGCAAGACCGTAATCTATACCGGAGCCAAAGAAGAATAGATGCGAAAGGAAAGTACACGACTTTCATGAAAAAGATTTTAACGAAACTGAATGTCCTTTTGGACCGCAAGCAGAAATGGCAGATGGCCGGATTGATCTTTTTAATGTTTATCGGCGCGATTCTGGAAGCTTTTTCCATTGTTGCCATTATTCCCGTGGTTACGCTGATTCTGACACCGGAAGCACTTGCAGACAATAAAATCGTAATGACGCTCTATCATATATCCCCGTTTCGGACGGAGAAAGCATTTGGCGTTGCGATTCTGCTTATGCTGATTGTGGCATTCATCATTAAGAACATTTACATTTATTGGGAATATAAAATCTTATATAAATTCATTTTCACCAATCAGTTCAATACTTCGGAGCGTATGATGAAAAACTTTATCCGCAGGGATTATGAGTTTTTCTTAAGTGCCGATACGGCGGTTATTCAGCGTTCCATTACTTCGGACGTCAATAATATGTATGCTTTGATCCAGGCTCTTTTGACGCTGGTTTCCGAGGCAATTGTATTCCTGGGAATTGCCCTTACCTTAATTTTGAAGGATCCGCTGATGGCAGCCATTATTACGGTTCTTTTGGTAATCACACTGTTTGTTATCAAAATTTTTATCAAGCCGGTCATGAAAAAAGCGGGAGAAGAGAACCAGGAGTACTACAGCGGTCTTTTTAAACACATTTCCGAAACGGTCATGGGTATTAAAGAAATCAAGGTTTCCGGCAGAGAAAAGCAGTTTGTGGAAGATTACAAGGAATGCGGTAAGGGATATGTAGGAGCCGTACAGAAATATACTGTCATCAACAATATCCCCAGATTGATTATTGAAGTGGTCTGCATGGCAGGTGTGGTTTTGTATTTCCTCTATCTTTACCTTTACGGAGGCGATGCTGCCAAATCAATCGGAACACTTTCAGTGTTCGCGTTTGGCCTGACCAGATTGATGCCCTGTGCAAACCGGATTAACAATCAGTTGAACAATATCGCTTACTTTGAACCGTTCTTTATGGGAGTAACCGATAACCTGCAGGATGAAATACAGTCCGGCAAAACGGATATTTCCTCTTTGGAACCGCCGACGGAGAAACTTCCGGCGACGAAAGAAATCACAATGACCGATATTACATTCCATTATGCGAATACACGCGGTGTGAATATTTTGGAACATGCGAACTTAACGATCCCCATCGGTACGAGCGTCGGAATTGTCGGTACAACCGGTGCGGGCAAATCAACCATAGTGGATATCCTTCTCGGCTTGTTAAAAGCGCAGGAAGGTGAGATCTGCGTTGACGGCGTGAATATTTTTGAGAACGGAAACTATCGTAAATGGTTAAAGAATGTCGGTTATATTCCGCAGAGTATTTTCATGCTTGATGATACAATCCGAAGAAATGTGGCATTCGGAATCCGCGAGGAAGAAATTGACGATGACCGTGTTTGGGAGGCTTTGAAAGAAGCCCAACTTGACGAGTTTGTAAAGACACTTCCCGACGGAATCAACACCGGAATCGGAGAACGCGGACTTCAGATTTCCGGCGGACAGAGACAGCGAATCGGTATCGCAAGAGCTTTGTATGATGATCCGGAAGTTCTGGTTATGGATGAAGCAACCAGTGCTTTGGATAACGAAACGGAGAAAGCGATTGTGGATTCCATTAACCGCCTGCAGGGAAGCAAGACCATGATCATCATTGCACACCGACTGCAGACCATAGAGAAATGCGACGCGGTATACCGCGTTGAGAATAAACAGGTAATCAAGGAACGATAAAACGGAAGATGAAACTCAGTATTATAGTACCGGTATACAATATGGCCAAAGAAGGACTTTTGCAGTTTTGTATGGAGTCCCTGTTAAACCAGACGATAGACGATTATGAAATTATTGCTGTGGATGATGCATCCACGGATCAGTCGCTGGAAGTTTTACGCCAATACGAGAAAGACCATCCCGGGAGACTTAAGGTGATCGCCTCTCCCGAAAACAGAAGGCAGGGCGGAGCGAAAAATTTGGGAATCCGCGCGGCAAGCGGAGAGTGGTTTGGCTTTATCGACAGCGATGACTGGATAAGCCCGGACTATTACGAGAAGCTTTTAAAGAAAGCGCAGGAGACCGGTGCGGATATTGTCGGTTGCAATATCAATTTAACGTCCGAGCAGTCCTTTACGGTAGGCGAGGTCATCCGGAACAATGCCGACTCGCCGACGGGAGTTTTGGGGCCGGCAGATTATGCGAAGTTACTGCTTGACCCGGGCAGCATGGTAACGAAAATCTATCGCCGTGAGATTTTTATTGATAACGGCCTTTGGTTTCCGGAGCATGTTTTCTACGAAGATAACTGCCTTGCTCCGTTGACCATGCTTTGCTGCAGGCATTTTGAATATGTGGATGAACCGAATTATTACTACTACCAGAAACCCGATTCCACCACACACCATGTAAGCCGCGAGAAATGTGACGACCGAATGGATACAATGATTTACTTCATTGAGGAATGTTGGAAAAGAGAGTACCTGGAAGAATATCCGGAGGAAATCGAATACCGGTTTGCCGAGATTTTCTATGTAAACACATTGTTTACGTATATGATCGGAATGCCGTTTTTCAAGAAGCGTCTTTCCTTCCTCCGCCTGCTGCGGCAGGGCATCATGGAAACTTTCCCGGAATACGGAACGAATCCGTATTTTCTGGAAAAGCAGGATGCGGAAGTACAGAAACTGACCCGGATGCATTGTAAATCACCGTTTTTGTTTTTCTGGTATTATGAAGCGCTGACAACCTATCGAAAACTGTTTCGAAGAAAGAAAGGTTAAATCATGGAAAAATGTTCAATTGTAGTCCCTTGTTATAACGAAGAAGAGGCTCTTCCTCTGTTCTACGAGGAGACGGAAAAAGTTCTTGCCACCATGCCGATGCTGGAGTTTGAGTATTTGTTTGTGGACGACGGAAGCAGGGATGGTACGCTGGAAGTAATGCGTGCCCTGGCGGCAAAAGATCCGAAAGTGCATTATGTTTCATTCTCCCGTAACTTCGGAAAAGAAGCCGGAATGTTAGCGGGATTAACCGAGGCAACCGGTGATTATGTGGTTGTTATGGATGCGGATTTGCAGGATCCGCCCGAACTTTTGCCCGAGATGTACAAAGCGGTTAAAGAAGAAGGATATGACTGTGCCGCAACGAGAAGAGTGAACCGGAAAGGCGAACCTCCCGTGCGATCCCTTCCTCTGTTCTACGAGGAGACGGAAAAAGTTCTTGCCACCATGCCGATGCTGGAGTTTGAGTATTTGTTTGTGGACGACGGAAGCAGGGATGGTACGCTGGAAGTAATGCGTGCCCTGGCGGCAAAAGATCCGAAAGTGCATTATGTTTCATTCTCCCGTAACTTCGGAAAAGAAGCCGGAATGTTAGCGGGATTAACCGAGGCAACCGGTGATTATGTGGTTGTTATGGATGCGGATTTGCAGGATCCGCCCGAACTTTTGCCCGAGATGTACAAAGCGGTTAAAGAAGAAGGATATGACTGTGCCGCAACGAGAAGAGTGAACCGGAAAGGCGAACCTCCCGTGCGATCTATGTTTGCCAGACTGTTCTATCGCATGATGAACCGCATGGCAAAACTGAACATGATGGACGGTGCGAGAGATTATCGTTTCATGAAACGAGTCATGGTTGATGCCATCCTGTCCATGAAGGAATACCATCGTTTTTCAAAAGGAATTTTCGGATGGGTCGGTTTCAATACCAAGTGGATTGATTTTACCAACAGAGAACGTGTGGCAGGCAAAACGAAGTGGTCCTTCTTCTCCTTATTTGCATACTCCATCGAGGGAATGGTTGCATTTACCACTGCACCGCTTGAGTGGGCATCCTTTGTGGGACTTCTGTTCTGTTTCCTGGCGCTTGCATTTTTGATATTCCTGTTCGTTCGTGCACTGCTGTTCGGAGATCCGGTTATCGGCTGGCCGTCCCTTGCCTGCATGATTACATTCTTTGCCGGACTTCAGCTTTTTGTCAGCGGAATCATCGGCATGTATCTTGCCAAAGCATATAACGAGATTAAGGGAAGACCGGTATACATTATTCGGGAGAAGAAATAAGACAGATCATGAAAACATGGATGAGTAAGTTAAAACAAGAGAATATCATCATTCCGTTTCTGACTACGATTGTCGTCGGACTAATTGCACATTTTCCGGTCATGATCAACAATTTCCCGAATGCGGATACGATGGGAAGCCTTTACTTTGACCAGAATATGGTGACCAGCGGTAGATGGTTTCTGACCGTTGCCTGCGGCATATCGTCCTATTTTGATCTGAAGTGGGTAAACGGTGTTTTGTCACTGCTTTATCTGGCGCTCTCCGCAGTGGTTTTGGTGAAGTTCTTTGAAGTTAAGAGCAAAACCGTAATGGGAATCATCAGTGCTCTTTTGGTAACCTTCCCCGCAGTTTGCGCAACATTCGCATATATGTATACGGCGGACGGCTATTTCCTGGCATTGTGGTTTGCTTTCTTAGCCGTATATCTGACGAAGAAATATAAAAAGATCGGCTGGCTTTTCGGAGGAATCTTACTGAGTTTCAGTATGGGTACCTACCAGGCTTATCTGGCAGCGGCAATCCTTCTGTGCCTGTTTGATCTGATTTTATCCTGTGCACAGAATGAGAAAGTAAGAGATATTCTTCTTCGAGGGGTTCGCTTCCTGGTAATGGGCGTACTCGGCGGAGGATTGTATTTTGTTATTTTGAAGATCTGTCTGAAAGCGCAGGGAAAAGTCCTGGATACCTACCAGGGAATCAATACCATGGGAAAGATTTCGCTCTCCTCCCTTCCGGGTATGATTGCGAATGCATATCAGGATTTTCTGGGCTTTGCAAGGAACGGAAAGATTTTCGTGTTAAATGGATTTTCCCTTGCTGCTGTGGTATTATTATTCGGGGTAGCTTTGCTTGCTGTCCTGATGATCATGGCACATACGAAAGCGATTAAGAAGTGGTATCAGTCACTTCTTATTGTGCTGTTTGTTTTGCTGATTCCGCTCGGAGCCAATATTATTCTGCTGATTTCCGCGGAAGCATTTTATCATTTGCTGATGCGTCTTCAGTGGGGACTGTTCCCGATCTTTGCACTGGTATGCGTGGAGAAGGGATTATCCACGGAAGAGGGCAAAGTAAAAGGAATTGCCTATCTTGCTGGACTTGCAGGCGCACTTTTGTTTGTATGGCAGTTTATCTTATCGGATAACATCGCATACTTTAACATGAACGAGCGCTATGAAAAAACGTATGCCTACTGCTTGCGACTTGCCGACCGTATTGAGCAGACGGAAGGATACCATGTGGGTATGCCGGTCATGATGATCGGTGTTTTGGATGAAGATAAATATCCGGTGACTGATATCACTGGAGCAGTAACGGAACGCATTTTCGGAACGACAGGAGACATGCTGATCTATAAAGCGGAACAATATCAGGCATTTATGAGCCATTACCTGAATGTTTCTCTCAATGTCATCACGGATGCGGAAACGATTGTAGATATATATCATTCCGACGCATACCGGGAAATGGATTCGTTTCCGGCAAAAGACAGTGTAAAAGTGGTGGACGGTATATTATACATTAAAACGGAACCGCCCGAGAAAGCGAAATAAAGGAGAACAGAATGAGCGTATTATCGGTTGTCATTCCTTCCTACAACGAAGAAGAAAATATTGAGACAACAGCTGGGACCATAGGCGATGTTCTGAAAGAAGCAAATATCGATTATGAACTTGTTTTTGTTTCCGACGGGTCAAAGGACAGAACATTTGAAATCATTGAAGCGCTGTCTGAGAAAGATGCCCGTATCAAGGGAATTCAGTTTTCCCGAAATTTCGGAAAAGAGGCGGCAATTTTTGCCGGTCTTTCCGAGGCAAAAGGAGATTGCGTTTCCGTTATTGACTGCGACCTTCAACATCCTCCGAAAACACTGGTGGAAATGTACCGTCTCTGGGAAGAGGGTTATGAAGTGGTGGAAGGCATCAAGTCTTCCAGGGGAAAGGAAAGTCTTTTCCATAAGATGTTTGTCGGCATCTTCTATGGAATCATGAGTTCTTTGATGAAAATAGACATGAATGCCACTTCGGACTTTAAACTGTTGGACAGAAAAGCTGTGGATGCATTGCTTACATTAAACGAGAGCAATACCTTTTTCCGTGCGCTGTCCTTCTGGGTCGGATTCCGTTCCGTTCAAGTGGAATATGATGTGGCTGAACGAACAAAAGGAACGAGCAAGTGGTCTTTCGGAAGTCTGGTAAGATATGCCATTACCAATACGACATCCTTTACCACGGCTCCGCTTCGGATTATCGCAGTAGTTGGATTCATCATGGTGATCTGCTCCATCGCACTTGGCGTGGAAACATTGGTCGTATATTTCATGGGCGCGGCAGTGGAAGGATTCACGACGGTCATCCTGTTGCTTTTGATGATCGGAGGCGCCATTATGATCAGCCTCGGTATTATCGGCCATTATCTCGGAAGGATTTACGAAGAGGTGAAAGGCAGACCCAGGTATATTATCCGAAGCAGAACCGAAACCTGTAAGAAAACAAATCGGAATGAATAGAAAACAAATTGGAATCGGAGGATGAAATGATTCGTTTTAATGTACCCCCTTTTACGGGGAAAGAAATGGACTACATAAAGAAAGCCGTGGAGAATCAGAAGATCTGCGGTGACGGGGAGTTTACCGCCAAATGCAATGCATGGCTGGAGACCAAAACGGGAACGAAGAAAGCATTGCTTACAACTTCCTGTACCCATGCAACCGAACTTGCAGCAATCCTTGCCGATATTCAGCCGGGCGATGAAGTGATCATGCCATCCTACACGTTTGTGTCCACTGCGGATGCGTTCGTTTTACGAGGCGCCAAGGCGGTTTT
>AUXO010156227.1_pt1 | contig 11953 bp, 3 predicted proteins | sample 768731 | NCBI WGS metagenome assembly AUXO01 (sample SAMN02715735, study PRJNA202380) | gut metagenome | biome: sheep rumen | host: Ovis aries | place: New Zealand: Palmerston North | reverse complement strand
GGTTGTCGGTGCGGCCATTCTTTCCTCCTCTATACTTATTACGGATAGCCCAAAGATTAGCTACAGCAGATATAAATCTATCTGTGAAATCTGGTGCAAGCTCTTTACTTGTAAGGAGCTCATAGTCCATACCAACAGCTCTTGCAAGAGTACGTATGTCATTAGGCGTAAGTTTTTCACCTTTATCAATCATACTATAAATATTATCAAGCTCTTCGTCAGATACTTCATAATCAGAATTAATTGTATCACGCAATGCTTTAATGTTATCAGCGTTGTAATCAAGAGTATCTGATAAGAAGTCATATACCTGCTTAAGTGTTAATCCTGTTTCTGGGTCAAGTATCATTACTGTCCTCCAATATTAGGCATACTGTTTGGAATAACATCAGCAGCATGACGTCTAGCATCTGCATACTGTCCAGGCATACCCATGTTATTATATTCTGAATCCATGAGGGATTGTAAGTATGCAGCACGTCGCTCAGCAGCTCCCTGGTAAAAACGATTAGCAATTAAACTGCCAATTGTAGAAGAGAGCGCACCAAGTGCCTGATACATAGGCACTGCTGCAGCTGCAGCTCTGTCAGTCGGTGTTGCACCGTAAAGCTCTCTCTGTCTATCAGATGCAGAGTTTCTTGCAGCACCCTTCATCTGCTGTGCGTTCATATTAGCAAGAGCTGTACCTAATGCGCCTGTACCCATTGCAACATCACCACCAATATTACGGAACTGAATACCATTCCATACAGCTTTACGTTTTTCTTCATCTGACAGTGGCACTTCGGTTACATTACCATCTTTATCTTTTACCTTCTTAGATTTAAAGGTAGTAGGTGTATACAAAAGCTTTTCCCAGTTTTCCTGTGGGTTTTCTACACCAACATGGCCTACTTTATGTCTAATCTTGTCAGCCATACCTTTATTACTTAAAAGAATACTCATAAGATCACTAAAGTTCTCAGGGTTAGCTTCTGCCCATTTCTGTATAAGTTTAGCAACTGTTAATGGATTTACTTCTGGCATTTTGTTCCTCCTAGAATCTTTGATTTACACCACTTAAAACAGACTCAGGTACCTTTGAATACTTTTCATCAAACATACCAAAATCAGTAGTTGATGCTTGAGGTGGTGGATTTTTAGACTTAGATGCAAGTTCATCGTAACGTGATTTGATTTCATCATATCTTGCTTTAAGATCTCTAAGCTCACCAGAATGGTCCTGTGAACTATGTTTCATTGACTCTACAGCATTATGAATACCATTAATCTCATCTGCAAGATCCTGTAACTCCTGCTGTTCAGATACTTCCTGTGTAGCATTCTCCATTGCCTGACTTTGCTGGTTAGTCTCAGCGGCTGCCTGAGGCCCTTCATTCTGTGTATTATCTTCTACTTTACCATTTGGCTTATCAGTAGACTCTGTTGTCTCAGGCTTAGTTGTTTCTTGCTTAGGTTCTTCTTTCTTTTCTGTAGTATTCTTACTCTGAGCATTATTTGCTGTAGCAAGGTTTGTTACATAAGCATCTTTACTGTCGTTATACTGTGTGTTATAATCAGTCATGTCTGCCTTAGTACGGTTATTTTGTGCTGCAACCTTTCTTGCATTTACTTCTGCAAGGTTCTGTGTAGCAGTATTCATTTGCTGTGACTGATACTGTTTCTGAGCCATAATGTCAGGTGTAACTGCTTCATTCTGAGAAGCTACAACAGATGCACCACCTTCTGCACCGAGTGCATTAGCATTCTGTTTCCATTTACCAGATGCTTGAGCAGCTGCTACTTTATCAGCAAGTGTGTTATCAGTAGCACGCTGTTTATTCCACTGGAGTATTTTAGAATAGTCTGCAGCCGCTTTATCTTGGATAGTTGCACCAGCACGATAACCGGCTGCCTCACCAGATCTGTCGCCACCTGCAAATGCAACCGGAGCTATAGGTGACCATGCTCCCATAGCTCTGTTAACGGCTTCAGTATCTTTAAACTTTCCAAAGTTTGGATTCTGTCTAGTTTGCTGTGCCTGTTCTGTGACAGGTTGTGTTGTCTGGTTTAATCCATTAGGATCAACTCCTGGTACCTGTATCTGTAAATTAGATGTATCTGGCTCTGCAGCATCTTGAGGTGCCTGATTATAGTCAAATAAACCTGGCTTTGCATTGAGATAGTTATTTGTTACTGGACCTGCTTCATAATCAGGATTCTGTGCCATCCAGTCTTTTACTTTCTGTTGGTCAGCTACAGTAGGATTGTTTGGATCAATACCTAAGTATGCTGCCAAGTCTTTAAATGTATTATAAGTAGCCATTGCCTAACACCTCACTATTAATTATAACGTGAATGTAGTATTTGTAAATATACTAAAACTACATCTCCTTCATGCCTTTTATATCTTCCTGTGTAACAAGTTGTTCACTACGTTTAGAAGATATAACTTTATACTCAAGCTGTAAACTTGATACTGCAATATAACCATCTGACCAGATATGAAGTCTCTCACGGTTACCTGCGCCATTATTACTCTGATATCTAAAACTATAGTAACCATAGTTATTAGTTCTTGTAAACAGTTCTTTATGCAAGAATATATGTGTAGGCCTACTGAAGACTTTTCCACCAGGAGCCATGGTCTCAGCCATTACATTTACAGTTACATATTCATCGTGCTCATAAAGCTGTTCCATTTCTGTAGTCCATGCAAATGTAATTTCCCACTCAAACTTACAGTCTGTTTCTTCATTAACACCAAGTGGTGAAGTAACCAAAAGGAACGGATTGTGTGTCCAGCCTTTAAGTTTACTGTCAAGTCTTAACAATACATCCTGGTACTTTTCAGCGTAGGTTCTGAATGGATGATACTCTTCACGAGGTACTTTCTGCCATTTGCCTTTATTTGCTTTGATATCATCAAGCATGTACTGTGACCAGATGAATCTATTAATGATACATCTGTTTGGTCCCTGGAATACAAGGCCTGCAGGAATAGACACTGTTCTATACCAAGATCTTGTGTTGAATATAGTATCAATAGGTGGTGTAAGTTCTCCACCTACTTTATTATGTCTGAACACTGGAATGACTATGTTGTCAGTCTCATCTGCATCGTCTTTCACTTTACTGTCAAGACGTGTCATAGTGGCAAGGCATGGCATTACAACTTCCTGGTTAATAAAGTCATAAGTACCTGACTTAATATCACGGAATCTTTCAAGCATATCCATTACCTGAAGTGTATTACCACCCTGGTAAATATAGTATTGTCTAGTTGCCTGATTATAGAAGTATGCCATAAATGGCGTAGCACCAAGATATGTAAGTCCTAAAGCAGGAACAAGGTACTTAACTACTTCCATACCTTTCTGATGATCTACTGAACAGATATACTCATTTGTCATACGATATATCTTATCATTGATGTTAAAATCAACTGAATCAGGTATCTTATAAACACTTTGTGAGATACGCACATCTGTTGTAAGAGATGTTATACCGTCTATAACAGCAAGCTTATACGGAGACAGAGCTCTTACAATAGCTGGTAATGAACTGATCTGCTCAGTAAAGATAGGCAATGAGTAACGCTGTGTATCTTTATTTTCACCAGCTACACCTGTTCTCATACCTTTCTCTTCTGTTGTTACCTGGATATCATTGAACACTTTATCTTTAATGTCAAGTGACATAGAAGGTACAGCCTGGAAATTACCCATGAACTGATTTGGCGGAAGCTTGTTGCTACGCTTAAATCTATCATTTATCTGGAAGCAATACTGCAATGTGTAATGTTCCTTATTCATACCAGATGACCCAAGCCAGTCTGTTATACGATAACCATAACCATCAAATGCATGATAAGCAACTTCTTCATAAGCACAGTTCAATCCAGTAATGTTCAATGCAATAGCATCTGGAGACACTGCCCAAGGTCTGAGATATTCTTCACAGATATTACGTTTAACTTCAACTGCAACATGTGGCGCAGCAATACCACAGAATGAATCTGTAACAACGATGTTTGAATAGTTACCATCAAACAGTTTTGTATCTTTACAAGAAACCCAAAGTGCATCGCCAGCCATAGCTGTTACAAAGATATTCCAGTTCTTGTCAATGAGGTAATCCTGTACTGGTGGTGGAGTAAATACAGGTTCACCTTCACCAATGTTCTCATTCTTAAATGGAACTACTGGCATAAAGCTTTCAGTACCGATTACATAAGCTGTTGAATCTGGCAATGCTTTATGAACCTGCTTACCTTTACACATAGCAATGTTATATGGTACGTCAGCATTCCACTCATCTCGTTGCATAATATCTGGTGTAATTGTTATACAATCAGGCTGATCCTGATATATAACTTGTGTTTGCATATTACCAGATGTAGCTGTAGGCATTTCAAGAGGCCAAGGTTTTTCTTGTAATACAGCGTCTACACTTTCATCGGTATAAAGTTTAGACTTACAATCTGCACAAGGCCACATGAAACTTTCAGACTTGTTACCATAAGCATGTTTACCTTCAATATCATAATTATGTCTTGAAAGCTGCGCAGTAACTGTAGTCTTAATTCCTCCTGGGAAGAATGAGTCAAGCATATCGTCTACGATCTCAATACCAAGTTTAACAAGTGCCTTAGCCGCAACAAGAGCATATCCTACACCGGCAGTGATAAGAGCTCCAATCCAACCTAATCCAACTACTACACCGGCACTAGGACCACCACCCATTACATCAGACATCTTGAACATCAAGTCTTTAAGACCATCAAGCAAGAATATAATCACTTTGCCTTGCCATGTTGTTAACTGTCTAAGCAAGAGGAAGATTTGTGTCTGCTGTGATTCAAGCTGAACTGATGTTACAGATTGTGCAATACATTGTGCAACAAACTGCATATTAACAAAACCAGGACCTGCATAACAGTTCTGTTGAGCGGAGGTGCTGTAGAACATATCAAGTGTCTTTACAGCAGTTACTTCTGACTTAAGCATTGGTTTTGTAGACTGCATAGTAAATCCAGTAACTGACATAGAACCAATATTCTGCAAGAACGCCTGACTGAACTTCTTACCAATATCACTAGTAGCTGTCTGATTCTGAAGTTGGTTTACAGCTATATCTCTCATTGATATGTCAGTAGCTGAAACTACCATGCTTGCAAAGATACCAAGGATATTATCCCAAGAGTTATCTTTAAATGACTGTTCCTGTGCAATGTGCTGTACATCGAATGAAAGGTCATCTGTTATTAATGCATCAATATGGTTATCAGCCTCATTACTTGACAATCCTGCATTGTCAGTGTCTACCTCATCATGAAGCTTAGAGCTCTGTCTACCTATACTTGTACTGTTATAGTGTACATAGGCATACTGTCCAAGAGTCTGCTGGAGATAGTTTATTACATTTGTATATGGACTTAAGTACCATACAACAGGGAACATAGCATACTTAATGATTTCCATCCATATAGGGTTATCAGAACCACCTATGATCATATCCATAAGCTGTTTAATCTGAATACCAAGAGCATGTACTGTGTACTTAGCATAAGATGGACTTGAGTAAATCTGAGCATACTTATTTGTTAATGGCAACTTAATTGTATTTCCCTTTACAAGATCTACAGCCATTATAACTTCACTAAGCTCTTCAGCAATGTACCACTGCTGGTTCTCATCACCAACTACGCGTTCATTAAAGATATTGAACCCATTGAGATCTTTAAGTGTCTTGCCTTCTTCTGCTTCAAGCTCACTGATATTGAGTACTTCACTAGAGAATCCATGACCATTAAAGTACTTGGCTGGCAGCATACCACCTGTGGCATAACCATTGATACCTATTACACCATAACCCTGGATAATATCCACTCTGTCACCAAGGGCAAATGACCACTGGTTAAAGTTCTTATCATACTGAACACCAAGCCAATGAGTACCATTAATGTTTACTGCAGACAATTTACAGTCTGACAGAAGTGAAGATGATACAATATCTGAATAAGTACATACTGTTATATGTCCTGGTTCAATGCTGTTACCCTCATTAAGAACCACATGCTTCTTGGCACTACTAAGTTCAACGTGTTTAAACTCAATAACCCATTCTCTTAGCTTAGTCATCTGTCCATCTGTAAGATTGAGAGGATCATAGATAGTTACCTTTATGCTTGTCTCTGTATCTGGTTGAAGTATATACAGATAACCACGTGCATTTTTACCAGTAGCCGAGCTGACAATAAATGTATCACATTCAGATGTAATATAGTTTGTCTTATTAAGTTCATAAACAGTCTGCCACTTGTCACCCATCCAGTCATCATAGCCATCTGTTAAAACTTTCTCTTCAAGAATAAATCTGTCTTTAGTAAGCTTTAACGTATGCATGCTATCTATCCACCAGAAACATTCAGTGGCAACTGTAGAGTCCCAATGTTGCTTTACAAGCTGATATTCATTATCAGCCATAACTTTAGCAAACTCCTTTGTCTGTGTCTGTGGATCAGGGTTACGTACGTCTGTAGCAGAATATACTAAGAACTTAGGAGTACACTGCTCTTTGTCGTCAAAGTCATCGAAGTTAAATGTAAACTCACCAGATACAGGTAATACTGACATACCGTCAACTACAGCCATATTAGCAACATCAATAGTCCATTCACGACCAGATGTACCGTTTTTATTATATGTAAGCTGTCTTACTTCAGGGGTATATCCTCCTGACTCAAGTCCTGTGATTTTGTATATACCAAAGTGTTTAAAGTAAATCATAGTATTAATACTCTGGTCTACTTTAATGTGATATGTATTATATGCCTGTTTATCAGAAGAAGCTTCAAGTAATGCAATAATTGCTCTTGCAACTTCTTTATTATTGATAATCATATCATTGGCAAGATTCTTTGCAAAGTCATACTTAAATGAGTTTCCATCTGCATTAATGCTTACACTGTTACCGTCTATATTGTATATAAATGAACCTGTATCAGGCATCTCAGGCAATGTGATTACGGCTGTACCTGTTATACTTGACTCAATGACTAATTGATTCTCATCAGAGTAATCAGATATCTCACCAATTGTATTTGCGTTATATGTTATAGTAGTCTGTGTTGGAGACTTACCTTCATGGTATTCTGTTACATTAAGTGTAACATCTGGAACATCCTTATTAAAGTCAACTGACGATACAGTAACGGCCGCATGATGTTTATTTACATCTGCAATGTTATTGATAATATCTTTAGTAACTTTTACATTTAATACATCATCATGGCTCTTGAGTGCAAAAGTATACTTAGTATCACTGTCATAAGCAGGCAGTGAAACGGCTGTTAACGATGCTGTCTGCTGTATTGACATGTCAGAAGCACCAAGGTCATAAGTACTTCCAGCAATAGTTATACTGTTACCAGGAGCTGGTTTATAAGTAATATGAAGCTCATTGTTATAATAAGTAATGGCTGCAGGAGACAGCATTGACTTATCAGTATAATACTTGTTTGCACTTTCAATTGAATTAGGTAATGTAGTAATCTGCTTAGGTGTAATATGAATGTTCTGTACATTAGTACTGTCATCATCCAAGAATGACCAACTGTCAAGACTCACTGTACTATCAATAGTTATATGATGTGTGAAAGCTTTACCTGCAAAAACATACAATGTGTCTTCTTCAATGTGAGGTGGTAAGATGTATCTGTTAAGAGGTGACAGTGCAACCATGTGATACTTATAATTCTTAAACTCAGAGATGTTATTAATGTTAAATACTGCAACACCCTGATAACCTGCCAATGTACCGTCGTTTCTATAGATACTAGAAGCACCTGATTTAACGATAGGGAAGAATGCATTACCTACAATACTTTCCTTATGAATAGTGTCAACGTTATCTATAAGGTCTTCAGCTACACTAGGATCAAGTAATGCTCGCTCAGCAAGATTAGCTGATATATTATTAGAGAAGAACAGTTTACCTACACAAGAATATGCTCTGTCAAGGAATACTTTAAATGATGCTGACTCAAATGTAAAGTAGTCAGTGTCATGACTAAGTAATATATCACCTGTGTCAATATCAATTAAGTCAACATATATTTCATTAGCAAGCATGTCGCCTGTAAGGTTAAACACTGTATTAGGAATATTTGTAATCCAGTACTGCCTGCCACTATATACATAGTAAACATTGTAATACCAACGTATTGCATTTGCAGACATATTAGCTGCAACATATAATGAGAACTCATTATTTACAATATCAAACTTGCAGACAGTTACATTTCTAAAATCTGCATTAGGAAGTGGTATAGATGCAGCTACTGGTGCTTTAGCTTTAGTGACAAGATCAACTATCTGTGTCATACCTACTACGTGTGTAGAGATATAACCAGGGTCATCATCACTCAGCTCAGTAACAGTATACATCTTGTTGTTATTACCAAGAGCAACAAGATCTGTAACATCAAACTCTGGCAATGCACGCAGTGTAAATATAGCACTAAACGGTACAATAATACAGTCTTCAACTGTAAGAGATATTGTATATGTATAGTACATACGTGACTCAGCTACTTCTACTAAACCTTCTGTATAATTAATAGAATCAGAGTGAACATTGTACTCTGCAGTCATTGATGCATTGTCACTGTTATACTCAGCAAGAATGTACTGTCCACCGGCACTTACAATAATATAATCCTTTCCGTTTATCTTAAGACGTTGTGTAATATTAAACCCTGTTGTTACAGTCGTATAACTTCCAGAGGTATGTGTTTTGTATTTAAAGGTTGTTTCCACAACATTATGATAACTCTGCAAACCTTTTTTACCAGAAAGGGCTGCTGCACCACCAGATATAGGAAGACCTAAGAATGCCAAAGCTATAGCTACACCAGTTGTAACTGATGTATCATCGAAGAGTACTTCAGTAGCTTTACGCTGGTATGTACCTGGGGTAAGTGACAGTGTACGTGTACCTTCAAAATCCTTTACTGTAAAGTCAACGGAATTAATTATGAAGTCATCTGTCTCCTGATAGCTGTATGATATTTTAATTGTAGTATTACCCATAACATAGCTCTGACCCTGTCTGCCTGTACTTTCACTTTGCCAATCAAACTGATCAGATGAACTCAATGCAAATGCCAAAGTAGTATTAACACCAAGAATATCCATATTAAGATGTGAGTCAGCAGCATACTCAATACCATTGATACCTTTTACATCAGCAGTAAATCTTGCTACACGACCACAGATATCTCTTGAAAAAATAGCCGGAGTATCTGAGTGTACTACATTGTTAAAATCATTTATTACTTCAGCATTATTACTATTATATCGTTTACCGTCGATACTATACTCAAGGTCGTTAGTTGCTGTATCAGCATAAATTGGTTCCTTGAGCTGTTCAGATATATCCATATTTGCATAAGGATAACGGATAGGATATACTGTAACATTACTTGCTGTAACTTCAGTATCATGCTTAAACTTAAACCACAGCTGCATCTGAACATTACGGCTTGCAGTACTGTCATCTCCAGGTAATTTAAAATTACGGAGTGTACCATTTAATACAGGTACAAGCACATCTTCATCCGGAGAACTGACAACGCTGATACTGTTAAAGTGTGTAGCATTATAGTTAAGTGGTGGAAGTACGTTGTCAATTGAACCAAGATCAAACTTAGCAATAGAAACTACTTCAATATCCGGACCATCAACACCTACTGTCTGGAGATCACCATTGTGCACTGAAATATTATGAACTGCAATATCTTCTGTAGAAAGCCTGTAGTTATTAGTAGGCTCACTGTCACTTTCATTATTAAACAGAATACGTGTACCCTGTACTGCCCATGTTACATTTGTCAGCTTACTATAATACTTGTGCAATGCAACATTATATGTAAGAGGAATTGTAAATGGAATGCTTAAATCTGCCTCAGGTTCGTAGTATACTTCATCATAGATAAACTTATTCTGGGCATCATCATACTGTAACAGTTCTGTACCAAGTTTCCATGTTACTACTTCATTGGTTACATCTACAAACTTTGCAAACTTAAAACCATCTACATCAATAATATCCTTAGGAACATAAACTGTATCATCCCACACCCACTTAATTGCATTATTATTAAGGATAGCTGATACTGTACCGTCTGATGCACGGTCAACATACTCAGCTGAAAGATCTGCATCACCATAACTGTCTGTAAGACATTCAAAATCAGGATCCTCTGAACTGCAAACATCAAAATTAAACTTTATCTTACGTTTATAGTTCACACCTTCTACAGCATAGTTCAATGATAAAGTAGGCTGTGGTTCAAAGTCAATTAAGGCTTCACTACACTCACGTGCATTGATACTAGGAGACATTGTATACCAGGCCTGGAACTGTACAGCTGTGGCTACTGCATTTGCATCCTTCATAATATTAGCACGATTATTTTCAAGAGGGTTACCTTCCTCATCAACAAATGTGCCCTGAGCTGCAGTCTTGAATGAGATAACATAAGTAGGTGTATTATTTAACTTTGATCTGGTTGCTGCGAGCCACTGTACTTTGTTTGTAACAGGTGTGTCATTTCTAGAGAATATATAGCCACCACCCATTTTAAAGTCATATACATACCAGCCTGCTGCCCAACCGTTACGTTCGTAACGTAAAGACGTAGGAAGTACATGTCCCTGGAACTTCTGTCTATTGTGAGCAAATCTTGTATCTTGAACACTTACGAGCATGTCACTTGACTTTGTATCAAGTGGTGATTCAAGGTTGATGTCAATCTTCTGTCCGTCTTCCATATATACTCCTACAAGTTAATCTTACCTTCAGCTACTTCATTCAAATAAGCCGACATTAAATACTGATGAATTGTCATAGGTATTGCAATACCAAGTGCTTCGAACTTAGGAAGCAATGATGCTACTGCAAATGTTATCTGTCCTTTATCAAGGAAGTATGGTACAGTATCAAATGTAGCTTCACCCTTAATAATCTCAAGAACTACACGCATACCTGCCTGTTGTGTATAGTCAGGTGCTTCCTGTTTAGCTTCATTCTCATCTGACATAAAGTCATTAATGTGCATAGGTTTAAGGTCAATGTAGCTTGACTGAATAAGTTTGTACATTACTTCCCAATCAACGGCTTTACGTTCACCTTGTGCATATTCTGGGAACTTAGCATAATACTCAATATAAGTATTAAGAATATCTTTAATAAAGTCTGCCATACCAGCAAGCTGAGCCTGGAATACAGTATCTCTTGTCTGGTCCAAAGCAACTACAGCTGCAGCAGATCTCATGTTATCCATATTGAAACTTGCCTGAGTCATACCACTAAGCTCATACATAAATGTCTTATAGTCCTGAATCTCAGCGGATAACTGTGGGTCAAGTGGTGTAGGATTTATTACTGTCACAAGTGAATCAATAGGTCTTGTACTATTTACATAGAGTGCCTCACCTGTACCGTTTGTAATTTCCTTCATAGCAAGATCAACCTGGCTATCGAATACAGGAACTGGACCTTTGTAGTTACGTATAAGTTGCTGGATCTTAGCCGCAATCTTATTGATCTCACGCTGTGAAGGATAGAGAAGATCGAACAGTGAAGTAGTAGTTACTTTACTGAAGCCTGTGTCCCATACAAAAGTATTAATGAGCACATGATCAAACGGGTAATCTTGTTGAGGCAGTGTAACATTATTTATTACACAATAAACTGTGTGGTCTACACAGTTGAAGTACATCTTAAGATCTACTGTATGCTTACCTTCAAGAGTATCATTAAGTTTTTCAAGAAGCTCACCTTCAACACCTACTTTATATGGTTCAACATCTGCTACTGGGAAAGAGTAATCACGGTACAGCATCTGTTTTACAGAGTCTTTATTAAACTGTGACTCATAGATACCAATCTCAAAGTCAGATGCCTT
>AUXO014667878.1_pt1 | contig 11954 bp, 16 predicted proteins | sample 768731 | NCBI WGS metagenome assembly AUXO01 (sample SAMN02715735, study PRJNA202380) | gut metagenome | biome: sheep rumen | host: Ovis aries | place: New Zealand: Palmerston North | reverse complement strand
GGAGCATCCGACCAGAAGCAGCAGGACAGCCAGTACACTAAGCAGTTTTTTCATCATTTTTCCTCCTCGCCTTAAGCATAGGCATTACATTACTGAAAATCAGGACGATCGTGATCGCTAAGACGATGATCGTCGAAAGTGCATTGACACTCGGGTTGATCCTCTTGGTCGTTGCGTAGACATAAGTAGAAATATTGTTGATGCCCGGACCCGTCGTAAAGTACGAGATCACGAAATCATCAAACGACATCGTAAAGGCGACTAACGCACCGGATACGATACCTTCCTTGATCTGCGGGATGATGACCTTGTATAAAGCTTCAAAAGGCGTACAGCCCAGATCCAGAGCCGCTTCTGCCAGGTTTTCATCCAGCTGACGCAGCTTTGGCATGACCGACAGCATCACATACGGGATACAGAAGATGATGTGTGCCAGTAACAATGTCCAGAAACCTGTCCGGATATTGAGCGTTGAGAACAGCAGCATCAGTCCGATCGCCGTGACGATATCGGGGTTGAGCATCGGCAGGTTGTTGACCTGCGTGACGATCTGCTTGATCAAAGGACTCGACTTGCTCAAACCGATCGCAACGATCGTGCCGGCAATCGTCGAGACCACTGTCGCGATGACAGCGATCAAAACAGAATAGTAGATCGATTCCATCATTGCCCTGGTCTCAAACATCTTCTGATACCATTGCAAAGAGAAACCGGTAAAGTTGGTCAATGAACGGGATTCATTGAACGAAAAGAATACGACATAGACGATCGGCAGATAGAAGAATGCCATGACCGCCGCCAGGTAGACCTTGGAGAAGATCTTCTTGCTGCTCTTCTTTTTCATCAGACGGCCTCCTTATCGTAATCGAACTTCCTTGTGAAGTACATGGAGATCAGGATGACCAGAGCCATGATCAGTGAAATCGCCGAACCGAAGTTCCAGTCGCCGGTGGTGACGAAGTAGTTTTCGATCAGGTTACCGACCAGGACATAGGAACCGCCGCCCAGCAGCTTTGGAATAAAGAAGCTTGATACCGCCGGCAGGAAAACCAGGGTGATGCCGGAAATGATTCCCGGAACACTTAACGGCAGCGTGACCTTCAGGAAAGCCATCCTGTTGTCGCAGCCCAGATCGTTTGCCGCCGGCACCAGAGATGGATCCATCTTGGACAGCGACGTGTAGATCTGAAGGATCATGTACGGCAGAAAGTTATAGACCATGCCGATATAGACTTTGATTTCCGGCGAGATATTCGTGTTTAACAGAATGCCTCTCCAGGCGTAGGTCCTTACCAGCATGTTGATCAGCTGCGGCAGCGTCACCATCAGCACCATGACCGATTGGGAATCCGGTTTCATCTTGGCGATGAAGTAAGCAGCCGGATAGCCGATCAGGATGCAGATGATCGTCGTAATGAACGCAAGCTTCAAAGAACGGCCTAAGACCTCAATGAAGATAGTGTCAGAGAAGAATCTGACAAAGTTAGCGAATGTGATCTTGACCGGGATCACTACGTTGCCCTGTGCTGAGAACGCATAGAACACAATGATCAGCATCGGCAATACGATGAGCAAGCCCGCCCAGATCAGGTATGGATATACCAGTCTTCTAAAGCTCTTCATTATCCTATGCTCTTCTCCATGACGTGGATGTCATCCGGATCGAAGTCAAGGGAAACGATATCGCCTTCCTTCTGGTATTCGGTCGTATGGATCTTGTAGGTGCGTCCTTCGGTGACAAACGTCACATCATAGACACCTTCGCTTATAGTCATCGGATCGAAGTCGAAACGTACGTCATCGATCTGAACCTCATTTTCGGTTTCCAGATCCCAGGCATAAGCACCAGCCCAGTTTTTAAGGTCGACGGAGATGGCCATTGATTCTTTGATCTCATCGATGGATTTATAGACATCGAAGGCCTGAATGCCGATCTTTTCTTCCTTATCTTCGTTGACTGCCGGCAAAACGACATCGACGTCAACGCTGATACTGGTACCGGCTGCCGTCTTGAAGACGATCTCATAACGGCCCGGCTCGTTCTTGATGTCGTGAGTGACGGTAGTGATGGAAACTTCCGTTTCATCCTCATCATCCTTCCAGGCCTGGGCGTTGGCATACATGATCAGATCTTCATTGGTGATGAGCGGTACATCGGCGATGTCCATCATGAAGTCGGAAGCCGACATCTTTTCGTTGGCCTCGGCATTATAGACATCTTGGTTGCCCATGACATGAAGCTTGATCGTCTTGGCGGCACCGCGCTTGGTTTCCACGATGACCTCATAGTGAACATTGGTGATGAGCGGTACATCGGCGATGTCCATCATGAAGTCGGAAGCCGACATCTTTTCGTTGGCCTCGGCATTATAGACATCTTGGTTGCCCATGACATGAAGCTTGATCGTCTTGGCGGCACCGCGCTTGGTTTCCACGATGACCTCATAGTGGACGCCCTTGAACAGCACGGAGATGACCTGACCGTTCATCTTGCCTCTGGATTTTTTCTTGATCTGAATGTCTTCCGGACGGATGACGACATCGACCGGCTGATTCGGCTTGAAGTCGTAATCGACACATTCGAAATCGTGATCGTCGAAGTTGACCAGATAATCTTTCTTCATGATGCCGTCCATGATATTGGACTGACCGATGAAGTTGGCGACATAGCGGTTGGCCGGCTCGTTGTAGATCTCGGTCGGCGTACCGATCTGTTCGATGACGCCGTCCTTTAAGACGACGATCTTGTCGGACATTGTCAGTGCTTCTTCCTGGTCATGTGTGACAAAGATGAAGGTGATGCCGACTTCCTGCTGAATGCGCTTGAGTTCCTGCTGCATTTCCTTGCGCAGCTTGGCATCCAAGGCACTTAACGGTTCATCCAGTAACAGTACATCCGGTTCATTGACCAGCGCTCTGGCGATCGCCACACGCTGCTGCTGACCACCGGACAACATGGTGACATCTCTTTTCTGGTATCCGTCAAGACCGACCAGTTCCAGCATCCTGTCGACTTTCGGCTTGATCAGGTCGTTGGACATCTTCTTGATGCGAAGACCGAAGGCGACGTTTTCATAAACGTTGAGATGCGGGAAGAGTGCGTACTTCTGGAATACCGTATTGATCGGGCGTTTATAGGCCGGGACATTCGAGATCTCTTCACCATTAAAGACGACGGAACCCTCATCCTGATCAAGGAATCCGCCGAGGATCCTGAGCAGGGTCGTCTTGCCGCAACCTGACGGTCCTAAAAGGGTCACGAATTCATTTTCATAAATATCAAGGTTGATCCCCTTTAATACCGTTTGACCATCGAAACTCTTAACAATGTTTCTAAACTCAATTAACTTTTCCATAGTCAAAGCCCTCCAAATAAAAACATTATACGTTATTTTTTACGGTTTTCATGATATTTGTAAAATATTTTTTCAATTTGTTTCAAGGGAACAAAAAAAGGGAGCCGAAGCTCCCTGAAACGCTGATTAAGCGATCGTCTGATCGATGAAAGCCTTGACGCCGCCTTTGTCGCGGTAACCGCCGAATTTGCCGATCACTTCGCCGTCTTTGAACATGTAGACCTGCGGAATGGACATGATGGAGAACTTCTCCGCCAGATCCATATTGTCGTCGACATTGACCTTGGCAAATTTGATATCGGTGTATTCATTGGACAGCTCTTCGATGACCGGACCCAGCATCTTGCAAGGACCGCACCAATCCGCAAAGAAATCGATGAGCGTTGTACCTTCTTTAATCAGTTCGTTGAATTCTTCTGTATTGATAATTTTCATCTGCAATTCCTCCTGTTTCAATTATCCATGAGTCACTTTGTTTTGAAAAGCGAAATGCCTAAACGATCGCAAAGCTGTAGCCGATCTTATAGGTCTTCCCCTCATCCAGCTTTATGACATCGCGTTTCTCAAACGGCGTGTCATGATCTTCCTTATCCAGAGTGTTGACCCAGGGTTCCAGGCAGACAAACGGTGCATGCGGGGTCCATACGGCGAAGATCCTGTATTTCTCATCGACCTTCATGACCACCTTGTTTTCCCCGTCGCTCAGTGTAAAGACCCGGCTGGCAGGATCCATGACGATATAGGTCGGATACTTTTCAAAAAGCTCATAGCTTAAGGCAAGCTTCTTCCCCGGGACATCTTCCTTTTCAAATTCGATGGAATAATCATCAAATTGTTTCGAGGCAGCCAAAGGGCACCTGAAAGCCGGATGCTGGCCGAAGCCGAAATACAAAGGACCCGCTTCCTTATTGATGACCTCATAGTCGATCTTCACCTCATTGTCCTTCAGGGTATAGAAGACATTCAGTTCAAAATGATACGGATATTCCTTCAGGGTCTCTTCATTGTCGCAAAGACGGAAATGAAGACAGTCTTCACTTTGTTCAACGAATTGGAATTCGCTCTTGCGGCAGAAACCGTGGTTGTTGACCTTATAGTCTTCTCCCTTGAAATTCAAAATCTTATTTGACGGCGCACTGACATGCGGGAACAGCAAAGGATTGCGGTTTGCCCAATAGGCAGGATCCCCGTCCCACATGTATTCGATATCCTTGTCTTTTCGTCTGAAGCTGGCGATCTCGCAGGCCTTGGTGTCGACCTTCAAGACGGCAATGTCGTTTTCCAGTGTGTAGATCATACAAAAAATAGTGAATTACTTCACTATTTCTCCCATGGCGGAACCTTTGATGCCGGCAGCGTTGCCTTCATCGGTATCGATATGCATAGCCAAAGCGAAATCATCTCTGACTCTTACGACAGTGTCGCCGAATACCAGGCTTCTGTCTTCGGTCTCGACCTTGACATTGACGATCTCACCGTTGCTGACGCCGTAGTTTGCTGCATCAGCCGGAGTCATATGGATGTGTCTCTTGGCAGCGATGACGCCTTTTTCCAGTTCGATTTCACCGCAAGGGCCAACCAGCTTGATGCCGGCAGTGCCTTCGATATCACCGGATTCTCTAATCTTGGCTTCAACACCAAGGGTTCTGGCATCGGTCAATGATAATTCGACCTGTGCTTCTTTTCTTTCCGGACCTAAGATCGAAGCCTTGAGCTCGCCTCTTGGACCGACGATCGTCAGCTTTTCTTCGCAGGCGAACTGACCCGGCTGAGAAAGAGCCTTCTTAGGTGTTAAAGTGTGGCCTTCACCGAAAAGGATGGCGACCTGTTCTTTTGTAACGTGGATGTGACGCGCACTGATTTCAACGATAAATTTTTCCATTGGATTCCTCATCTTTCTACGCTTCTATTATAGTACGTTTTTCTAGATTCTTACGGCCTGTTTTGCCATGCGGTCCATATCCCTCTTCTTGTCCGATTCTCTCTTGTCATAGAGGGTCTTGCCCTTGGCCAGAGCGATCTCCAGCTTTGCCCGGCCATCCTTGAGATAGACCCTTAAAGGGATGCAGGTAAAGCCCTTGATCCGGCACTTGGAATCAAGGCGGGATATCTCGCTTTTATGAAGCAGCAGCTTGCGATCTCTTGTCTCATCATGATCGTTGTAGGTCGCTTCCTTGTACGATGCGATATGCATGCCCTTGACGAAGGCTTCCCCACCGGAAAAAGACACATAAGCTTCCTTAAGTGACACTTTTCCCTTCCTGAGCGATTTGATCTCCGATCCAAGCAAAGCCATGCCTGCCTCGTAGGTCTCCTCGATAAAGAAGTCATGATAGGCTTTTCTGTTTACTGCAATGTCTTTCATAAATACATAAAGAAGAAAATAGCGAAATCTGAAATTCCGCTATTCTTTAACAATTATTCGCTGATTCGAATGATGATGACCAAGGCAAAGAAGATGATGCCTAAGACCATCGTGATGATCGAAATGACTTTTTCCGGACCGCGTTCCTTCACGTTCTGGAAAAGACCGAGATCGCCGTTTCCGGTAAATGCGGATAAGGCATCGGATTTACCGCCCTGCAAGAGCGAGATCAGTATCAGCAATACTGCAACGATAAGTAATAATACTTTCATAATTCACCTCTTAGAATTCTGCTTTCGCCAGATCGACATAGTTGATATCAGTCGGTGTTTCACGGCCGAAAAGGATAATCAGGACGGTAGCGACCTGTGTCTGGTCGTTCATTGACTCGACCTTGCCCTCCATGCCGGAGAACGGACCGGAAAGGATCTTGACGGAATCGCCGACAGCGAAATCGACTTCGATCGACTTGTCGGACTGGCCGATCCTTCTTAAGATCTTTTCAATCTCCTCCTGCTTGACCGGGAACGGTTTGGCACCGCCGCCCGATGAACCGATAAATCCGGTAACGCCCGGGGTATTTCTGACGACGTACCATGCCTCGTCCGTCATGATCATTTCAACGAAAAGGTAACCCGGGAAGATATTCTTGACGACTTCCTTGGATTTCTCGTTCTTTACTTCGATCTGCGTCTCCTCAGCGACGACGATACGGAAAAGGTTTTCCGAGATACCCATGGTCTCAAGTCTTTTTTCCAGGTTGTCCTTGACGCGGTTTTCATGACCGGCGTAGGTATTGACGACGTACCACTCTTTCTTGTTAGCCGTCTCTGTCATTAAATCACTCCGATCGCTCTTAACAGAGCAGAGATCACTGCCAAACAGACAGCGAAGAACGCAACGAAGAAACCGGTGAAGATGATGACCTGTGCGGAATTCACCAGAAGATCACCCTTCTTCGGCCAACGGATCTTAGAAATCTCTTTCCAGACGGCACTGAAACTGAACCACTTCATATTTCCCTCCTATTTTGTCTCCTTGTGCAGGGTATGTTTATTGCACTTGGGACAATACTTCATCAGCTCGATACGCTTGATGCTGTTATTCTTTTTGTTTGTCGTGTAATTGCGCGACAGACAGACACTGCAGGTAAGAATTACATTTCGTTTATCTTTCATAATTCCTCCTTCAATTTAGGTATATAAAAAGTTATCTCTTTGATAACCATATTTATGATAATCAAATTATGATTCCATGTCAACGAAAACCCGCTGAAAACCGCCTCATTCTGCACTTTCAGGAAAGGTGTTTCTTCAGCCTTTTGCGCAGGTCGCAAAGACGGTTATCGACCTTCTTGATATTGATGTTGAGCCTTCTGGCGATCTCCTTGTAGGAACACTCTTCCTCCTTCAGCAAAAGGATCTGTCTGTCCTCATCGTTCAGAGACTTCGTGAAGCTGTCGAGCTGCCGCTTCAGATCCTGCTGCCGATGATAAAGCAACGGATCCTCCTTGACGCACAAGGCGAGATCGTGGTCGGAGAAATTGTCGAGAGAATAGATCTCCCTGCCTGAACTCCTCATGCGGTTTCGAAGTGCCGAGGAGATGCGGGAGCGTATGACGACATAGGCATAGGTCGAAAATTCCACTCCCTTGTCTTCCTTGAAAGAAAAGATCGAATCGTAGAGTGCCAGACAGCCCTCCTGGAACAGATCATCTTCATCCAGACGGAAATCCCCGATGTTGAGGTTATTGGAATAGATGATCTTATAAATCATGCGGCGATACATCTGCATAAGTTCCCCGAAGGCCTCCTTATCGCCGCTTCTGACCTTCTGAATAATCTGCCGGGTCTGTTTCATACCCCTATTATCAATAAAAAAATGAGAGGCCGATTCTCACTTTTCTCTCATCTTTTTACTTCTGATTTTCCACAAATGTGGACTATTTTCTGCGCTTGTCCAGGACGTTGTAGATCAATATGCCGGCCGCAACCGACGCATTGAGACTGGTCACCTTGCCATACATCGGCAGCTTGACGATGAAGTCGCATTCCTCACTCACCAGTCTCGACATGCCCTTGCCTTCCGAACCGATGATCAGCACGACATTCATGTCGTAGTCCAGGTCATTGTACATCTGTTTTCCTTCACCGGAAGAACCGACGATCCAATAGCCCTTCTTTTTCAGCTGTTTGATCGTATTGACCAGATTGGTCACTTCGGCAACCTTCATGTATTCCAGAGCACCCGAAGCGACTTTGGCCACCGTCTCATTGACCTTGACCGCGTTGTGTGACTTATAGATCACACCATCCGCTCCGGCGCATTCCGCCGTCCGGATGATCGCACCGAGGTTGTGGACATCCTCCAAGCCATCCAGCATCACGATCAGACCGTTTCTTTCTTTGACCATCTCATCAACGGCAGAGAGTTTAAAATCCTTCACTTCCGCCACATAGCCCTGGTGGTTGCCGCCCCGGCAAAGTCCGTCGAGTTTTTTTCGGTCGACGACCTTATAGGGGATCCCCTTGTCCTTGATGAGCCTGTCATCCTGAACATAAGCCATCAGGATGCGCCCGCTTTTCAAAGCTTCGAAAAAGGAATTCTTTCCATATATATAATTACTCATTGTGAACGCCTCCCTCAAAGACCTTTTCAAAAAACAGCTTCAGCCTTTCCTTATCCGTCAGATACAGGTAACCGCAGATTGCCTCCAGACCGGATGCGCATTCATAAGTACTCAGATCACCGTTCTTGGGGATGTGGGAAATGTGATTCCTGCCCCGCTTATAGGCCTCAAGCTCTTCTTCCCTAAAGAAGCCTTCTTCTTTTAAACGGTAGAAGACCTTGGTCTGACCCTTGGCCGAATTATAGCCGTTGCACAGTTTCTGCAGACTCGCCGAAGACTGGTAATGATGACTTACAAAATACTCCCTGACTGCCAAAGTGAATACCGCATCGCCGATAAAGCTCAATGAATTGCCGCTGTATTCCTTTATATCCATTACAGGATTCCTTTTTCCATCAAGACAGCTCTGTACTTGTCGGCTGTTTCAAAATCCTTGGCGGCCTTTGCCTCATTCCATTTGGCATAGACTTCCTTGTCTTCATCGCTTAAGACGAGCTTCGGAACAAAGATGCCCAGGATCTCCAGCATTTTCTGTATCGTGTTGTATTTTTCAAAGACGGCATCGTAGTCGACTTCTCTGGTACGCAACGCCTGATTGAGCTGCTTGGTTGCCTCATAGATGACCATGTAGGCATTTGGCGTGTTGAGGTCATCCGCCATCTGATTCAGGAATTCTTCAAACAGTTTCCCGTCGTAATTGCCCTTGTTTTCGGCGTTGGCGATCTGGGATTTGACTTCTGCCTGCTTCAGAGCAGTTTCAATCTTGTTTAATTCCGTCTTTGCCGCCGTGAAGGTCTCATCATCATAGATCAGAGAATCGCGGTATTTGGCACTTAAGAGGAACCATCTGACCAGGTTGGCGCCGTGCTCCGCAATGACGTCCTTGGCCCATTGGGTATTGCCCAAAGACTTGGACATCTTGCCGCCCTTTGTCTCCAGCATGCCATTGTGGATCCAGTAGTTTGCCAGGTGGTGGCCATTGCAGCACTCCGACTGGGCAACTTCGTTTTCATGGTGCGGGAACTTGAGGTCTCTGCCGCCGCCGTGGATATCGATCATGCCGGAATTGAATTCCTTGCCGATCATGACGACACACTCGGTGTGCCAGCCCGGACGTCCCGGACCCCATGGGGAATCCCACTTGATGCCCTTGTCGGTCTTCTTCCACAAGGCAAAGTCCAGCGGATTCTTCTTGAGATCGTTGGCTTCGACTCTGGCACCGGCATTGAGATCTTCCAGACGCTGGTGAGACAGCTCGCCGTATTTCGGATCGGATTCCACTGAGAAGTAGACATCCCCGTCCACGACATAGGCATTGCCCTTCTTGACCAGCCGATCAATGAACTCGATGATCTCATCCATCGTTTCGGTAACCCGCGGCGTCACATCGAGCGGAATGATGTTCAAAGAATTGCGCACATCGTTGTACGCCTTGATGTAGCGTTCAGCGATCTCTTTCTCGCTGACGCCCTCTTCCAAAGCCTTGTTGATGATCTTGTCATCGACATCGGTGAAATTGGAAACGAATTTTACTTTATAGCCAAGTGCTTCAAAAGTCCGCCTGAGCGTATCAAAAACGACGATCGGACGGGCATTGCCGATATGCGCATGATTGTAGACCGTCGGTCCGCAGACATACATCGAAACTTTCCCCTCTTCGATCGGTTTGAATTCTTCTGTCTTAAGTGTATAACTGTTATACAGCTTCATCTTCTCTGCCCTCCATATAATACTGATATATACTGTCTTTCAATTTGACCCATTTTTTCATCTCTCTGGTCGTGATCTGATAATCCGGTTTAAGTTCGCCGCTCCAGATCAATTCGATCAGTTCCTCATCACTGAAGGTCCCTTCGAACCCTTTGATACGCCAGATCTTATTCTTTTTCATCTTCCTGCACCCTGCAATAAGTATACTCTATATCGCTGTTCAATAGTTCGCTCTTGGTCAGCGATTTGCCGTCCAGAGAAGAGGAAGATACCGTCACTTCGCTTCCCGCACAGATATCATCTTCCGCGCCTTGCACGGCAGTGATCCTGTCTTCCGAAACGCCAAGCTCCCTTAAATAATTAAGGAAGTCTTCTTCCTTCATATTGGAAGCCTCAGGGAAGTCGATCTTCTCCTCCGGTTTGACATAGGTGAAATTGAGCTTGTAAGGATCGGAATCGGTATAATCGCCTTCACCCACGGAAACGATGGACAGCGTATAGTTCTTGCCGTCCGTCATATTCTCCGTCTCGAATTTGACCACCTGGGCGCTTTCCACACGGCGGGAAATACCGATGCCCACATCCAGAGAAACAATATAGCCACTGGCATTGGAAACGCCGTTGAACTGCACGGAGACATACCGGTCATCGATGGAATACTCCACATCGGAAACCATGTCCAGTCTCTGCTTGACCAGTTCCTCTTTGACAAACTGATGATAATAGTTGTTGCCGACGCCGTAGATCTTCTTTCCGTCGAAACCGATCAGATAATCGCTGGCCGCATCGATAGCGATGATGTTGGACCATTTTTCAACCTGGGAAGTGATCTCGTCATTGTCGATCTCGATATGGACCTTGCCGTAACGATCCAGCCCCGCCACAAAACTGTCGCCGCAGGCCACATCGACGATATCGTTCCAGGATTCCGCTTCCAGATAATTCAAGGAATTCTTGGTATAGACGTCGATCGTATGATCTTCGCAAAGCACCGCCAGGATATTCTCACTGGAAGCGACATCGCGGATATTGAAATAGTTCTTGATGGAACCGGAACCGATAAAGGTGCCGGCAGAAGAGATCACACCGTCATTGTCCATGACGATCGTGCCGTTGGCCGTCGCGAAGACCTTTTTGATGTTTCGCACATCATTCAAGTCGCAGGCGCCCTGTGACAGATCACCGGTACAGTGTATACGGCCATTGGAATCGACGCCGACGATGTGCTTGTCGCCGACCGCAATGTCAACGATATTCTTCCAGTCATTCACATCCGATTCATATTTGGCGATCAGACCGGCATTGGACAAAGTTCCATCCTCATTCAGGATGATCGTAAAACCTTCTCCCTCGCACACCTTCATGGCCGAATGGGAAGTCAGGTTGGACAATTCGCCGTTGGCGTTGGATCCCGAACCATTGACACCGGAATAGTCATCGATATAGACGACTGTCGTTTCCGAAACGGAAAGACGGTTGATGTTTTCTCTTGTCAGATCAAAAGGCCTTACCGTGTTCTGCAGGATGATAAACATGACAAGGATCGTCACCAGAAGAATGGCAATGATCGAAGAAGCAATCTTGTTGTGCTGATAAAAGCTCTTGATCTTGTCAAATACCGTTTCCTTGGCAGTAAAATATTCGATATTGATCTCATCGGTATTGGCCTTATTGACTTCGTAGAGCTGTACATCTGCCGAATTTCTGAAAACATCGACCAGATCGATATGATATAAAGAAGCCAGTTTTTTCATCTGATCGTAATTGATCATGCCTGACCCGTTTTCATAATTCATGTATTCCAAAGTATCCACTCCCAACACTTCCGCCAGGTAGGATTGCGAGTAGTTGTAGTGCTTACGTAATTTTGTCAGTTTCTCCGGAAGTTTATTCA
>AUXO015773292.1_pt1 | contig 11955 bp, 21 predicted proteins | sample 768731 | NCBI WGS metagenome assembly AUXO01 (sample SAMN02715735, study PRJNA202380) | gut metagenome | biome: sheep rumen | host: Ovis aries | place: New Zealand: Palmerston North | reverse complement strand
TTCTCCAAAATCTTTACAATAAAAGATAGGGTCAAATCTCCAAATTACTTTTTCTTTTCCATATCTTTGAGAAAGTTCTTTGAAGATGTAAATAGATTGCTCCAAACTTGGAACATTTGGTTCAATAGTTTTTCCATACCCTGTTATTGTATAATGAAATATACTTGGAAATTTATCTGTAATACTTTTTAAGTCATGAAGAATAGGTAAATAATCTTTTGAACACCACATAATACCCTCTATGTGTTGCTTATCTAAAATTATCTTATGTATTGTTTGTGGATATGCAGGATTACGAAAATATACATATCCTTCATTAAACCTATTTATTAACCATTCAGAATAAAATGCAGGAATATCTGTTCTAAAATCTATACTAAGTATCATTTTTTAGATAATTCTTCATATATTTTTACAAATAACTTTACTCTTTCTTCTTCACTTAAAGATTCATATTCAGGATGATGTTCATCTATATATTTAGCAGTATCAATTAATAATTGCATAGACTTGTTTTGTATTTTAAAATTTTCTTCCCACTGCTTATGTTGTTCTTCTAGTTTTTTGCGAACAATCTTACGACGTTTATTAAATATACTCATATATTAAGTTTATTTTGTGTGTCTTTATTTTAGTAATTCATTATTGTTTAACTTTATGTATTTGAAAATCCCATTCTTTGTCAATATCTAATAATTCACTTGTATCACTTACAAACCATACAACATTTGATGTCCCGTCATTATTTTTTATTATATTATTGTCATTAATTGGTATATGCGGCCAAAGAATCCACCAATGTTTTCCATTAATTAAATGTGTATCATTATCAAATCCTTCATCTTCATTATATGTATAATATTCACAATTTTGAAAATCAATCCAAAATTGTTCATGATCTTCTCCTTCCAAATATCTATATACTCCAATGCAGTTACCTATTAAAGGTTTATAATTATTTCTTTTGTTCATATTATTCATCAAATTTTAATTTAAGTAAAGGATTATTATCTCCAAGAATATCACCAATAGAAGACTTTCCAACTTTAGCATTATCAAATTTTCTTCCATTATTTACATAATATTCATCAGCAGCTATTTCTTCAGGCAATGTCCATTCATTCATAGAATAATCTTTATCATATCCAAAATCACCAGGAAATATTACAGGTTCTTTATTAGGACGTTCATATATAATTCCTTTTTCTTTCTTTGGTAATGGATCATTCCAGTCTACATATATAACTCTTACTTTACGACGTACAAAACTATCTGTTGCATCATCATACATTTCACGAATTTCTATTACTCCGGGACGTTCCTTTTTATGTTCTTCTTTATAGTTTATAGAATTTTTTCCATCACCCCATCTAAATTGAAGCCATCCTTCATATTCACCTCTTTCATCCCATTCATAGTCTTTAGGAATTTCATTTTCTTTTCTAAAATAATAATCATATATCTTTAATTCTGGTTTCTTTTTTATGGAACAATATCCATTATGAAATTCATTTACTATTTTTAAAAACTTGCATTCCTTCATGTCAAGTAATGCATATCCCCAAAAATAAGCACCATTAGAAAAATCCCAGTCATATTTTTCAAATGACCATCTTCCAACAAACTTACCATTTTTATTAAATTTTTTTTCGGGTTTTGGTGTTGTTGAATATAATTGATTAATAAGTTTGCATTCTTCTTCAGCTTCTTCTAATGTATTAAATTCATTTCGTGTTTTACTTTTAATAACATTAGTCCATGAGCTAAATAATACAACATATCTTTTTTTAGGATAATTCCAAATACCTTTGAAGTTTTCCCAATATGTAAAATATCTTTTTTTAATATTTGTTTCCATAATTATCTTTATAAAACTTATCTACGTTTTCTTCATTTGATTTTATAAATTCTTTATAAAATTCAATAGATTTTAATTGTTCTGGTTCATCAAATTCTTCAGATATTTTACCATACCATCCGTGTTTATTAACTAAATTTTCAATAGTTTCTTTAGACCAATTATATGTACATAATATAACATATCTATCATTATCGAAATCATAACATGTTGATCCCCAATATTCATAATCTGACCATATCTCACCATCTTGATATTTTTCAATAATACATATATGATCTAATATATTAATCTTATGAGTTTCAAATGTAAAAAAATTTATACAAGGATGCTCACAAAACCAACAATTATTAAATTTTTTATAATGTTCATTCATATTTTGTCTTTATAATAAAGCTATCTTTTTATTTTTTTTAATACCTATAAAAAATAATTTAGGAGCCATTGTACCTTCAGCTATCATATTCACTCCATTTACATTATATCCTTCAATAAATTTTGGAAAAGATACATATGTATTATCTTTAATAATATCTTTTTCATCTCTTATACCTATGGCTAATATTGTGTGTTCAGCCATTTCATCATTAAAATTTTTTGTTAAATCTCTAAATTCTTTTAATGTCATACTATCATTCTTTTCTTTTTCTAAATGATTCTTTCAAATCAAAACCATGACGAAGTATTTCAATATCATTATAATTGATAGTTGGACCATTTGCATCACCAAATAAATCAATCATTACTTGTTTTTTTACATCATAAATCCATGACATATCTTTAGCATATTCTGCACTATGTCCATAGTTTGATTCTTTTATTCTATAGTAAACTCTATTAACTTCAGCTACTTCAAAAAATTTATTTACTTCTTTATATAAATCAGTTATAAAATGATCTGTAATTCCTTTATATCCTGGTAATATATCCCAAGGTCTAGTTTCTCTATTAATACTTATATCACCACAACTTATTGGATATGATAATTCAAATCTTTTATTATCGTATTGAAATTTAAATATTTTGAATTTAGCAAATCCATATTTATCGTTATATTTAACTTCTTGATCTTTTGCATTATGATGTATTTTCTCATAATAATAAAAACCAAGCTTTGATTTTCTAGTTATAATTTCATTCCATGCTTTTTGTGCTGGAATTACTTCAGCTTTTTTATCTTTCTTCTTTAATATTGTTTTAACTTCATTAAAAACAAACGTATTATTATCTTTTAGATTTGACAATTTTGTCATATCTAAAAAATCAGTTTTATTAATTTTAATACCGTTACGACTATATAATACAATTGTTTGTTCTATTTTTGACATATATCTTTAATAAATCGGTTTCATCTTATTTAAATAATTCTCTCTTACAGATTTCCATTTTTCGTAACCCTTTTCTGTATGTTTCTTTAAAATTCACATATATTTTTCTCTAGGTTCTCCTTCTTTAAACCATCTCCAGGAAATAACTCTATCTGCCCATTCCTTAGGCATTACCCAATGATAAGCAGGCATAACTTCATAACTAAAAGATTTACCATTTTTAAAATCTGCATAAGATTTAGCATTCTTTAACTTACGTTTTGAATATTCTTCAATCCATTCAATTTTTTCATCTTCTGAATTAATTGTTTTACGATGAGCAAATTTCATTGTGCCATCATCAAATTTACAGATACAATCTTTTGTAAATGAGACTTTCTCATCTCTTCCGTAAATACATAAACAAACATCTTCAGGTAAACACTCATTTACAGACATAAATTCATCTGTTAAAGCTATATCAGATAATGACCATTTAGCATCTATGTTGCCTAAAAATCCACCAATACCTGCGTCCCAACATTGCGAATATATTTTTTTAGCTTCTTCTAGAGTAAATCCATTATATGTTTTTGAAATAGTTTTACGATCACCTGGAAAAAACTTACTTTCATTACCAAATATTGCAACTAATAAACCTTTAACACCTTCATCTCTTTTTTCATGATTATATGCTCTAATTGCTAATTTTTTACAATCACACATAATTTTATCAAAACAATCTTTTTGGTAATAATCATCTATATCAGAATAAACAATATCAGGACATCGATATTCATTATTTTCTTGATCAAATCCTATAACTAAAAATTTACAATTCATTATCCAAAATTTACTATAAAGTTATTATCTCCAATTTTTCCGTAATGATCTCTTATTCTTTGAACAAGTTCATCTGTTAAACCTTCATATTTAATATTACCATCTTTATCTAGATCTTCAGCAAAATCACAAATAAATTGTTGACGCTTATTTGAACGAAGATAGTCAATCAAATCTTCAACAGTATGTAAGTTTAAGTCACATGTATCATATTGACGAAGACGAAATATTTCTCCATATTGTTTAATATATTTATCTCCATTATATATTTTAACTTTACAGTGTGAACATTCAGATAATGATGACTCATTAACTAATTGTACAAATGTAATTTCATTGTTTCTATATTTATTAATATAGTTTTGAAGCTTATTTAATTTTTCAATTTTTTCTTTAAATTCATTATTAATATAATTATTAGAAAATTTATATTCTGGCATATTGCATTCATCGATAAAATATTTTTTATTCTTATATATAAAGGTTTTATATTTTTCCAATGCTTCATCGTAAGATAATTTCTTATAATTATTATAATACCAAATGTTATTGATGTTCTTTTCAGCTAATTCGCAATACTTTAATCCTTGCTTTTTAGTTATTACATCAATTTTTATATGTGTCCAAGTCCAAGCACTCATAAATTATTCAATTTTTGTTAATATGTTTCTATTTCTATTATATACAATAATCCAACCAAAATCATCAATTATACAGCATAATCCCCAAATTAATAATGCGGTTGTTAATGATGGCATTGCTATTAATGCAATACCAAATCCAACAATGCAAGTTATACTAGATACAATACTGAAATTATTATCATATAGTTCTCGTTCTTTTTCTGGCCAAAGTTTTGCTTTAAAAGTCATTATGCATTTTCCAACCAATGAACATACAAAGTTTCCATATATAATTTCAGTAATAGCAAGCACCCACACATTATATTTAATAAATACAAGATACATTGACATTAAAAATCCAGCAGCACATTCGGTTATACAAAAAATAGAAAAATAATGTATAATATTTTTACGAAACTTACCTTTCCATACCATTCCAAGTAATAAAGCTACTATAGAAGAAAATACTGCCTCAAATGCAATCCATTCAGCTGGTAATTCCGATATTACAGCTTTTGTAATAGGAGGTGATGAATATGTTGCTAATAATCCTGAAATAAATAAACTTATTAATAACCATTTTTGATTATCATCACTATGAATATTAAGAATATTTAATAATTTATTGAATATTTTCTTTATCAGTGTTCCAATATTCATATACTGCTTCATCTATTTCGTCTAAAATATGTTCTTGCTTATTTGCTGGCAGAACACCAAGTAATGAGTCATTGCATTCCCATTCATATATGTCAATATCCCATAATATTTCTTGTTCAATTTCTTTTTTATTAGTCCATGTATTAATATACTCATATGTTTCAGGTTTATAAGGATGCACCTGAAGATATCCCCATCTAAACCTTGCATAAGCAACTTTGATATTTTTATTTTTATCCCATATATCATATTGCTCTGGGCAACCACTACAAGTCAATTGAAAAATATAATGTCTCATTTTAATATTTAATTTATATATTTTAAAAATTGATCAAATGTCAATACAACCTCAGTATCTTCATTAATATCTAAATATTGATTCTTTATCATGTTATATGTAATACGAATATGTTTTTTATCATTAGTAAAATTCCAAGTGTATCCCCACCTTTCTTTGCATTGCTCAGGATCATCACAGAAGTTGGGATTTGGTCCAATATATGCTTTGCCTATTTGATTAGCAGTATCACCTCTAAAATCATATAATCCTACATTATATAGAATCCAATTCCAAGCACCCTGGTCAAGAAACTTACTAATAATAGCATTACGATTTTCGTTTTTAATATATTCTTGTATAATATTCATAAGTTTAAATTTTAATTAAAATCTTCTTTGTTTCAAACTTAACTTTTTGCATATAGTTCTTTTATAAAATCATCTAAATGCTTTACTTTCATTCCTGATTCTTTCCATCTTTTGATGGCTCCATAAAAATCTGTCTCATCAGGCTTTACGTTATACAATTCAGCGTAATTCATACTTTTTCAAACATATGTTGATCTTCAAATTTTATAACCCATTGACTAGGAATCTGTTCTTCAGCTTCTGGTGAATGAATCAAATAACAAATGTTATCTTCATCAATTCCAGTAATTGCACAAGATTCATAATTTGTATCAATTTCTCTTATTTCATCTCCTACATTGAATATTGGTCTAAGCTCTTTATAGATATTCTTAAAATTCTCTTCATAGAAATCAATATCAGAATGATCATATATAATCATTTGCTCAAGATATGATTCCCATTCAAACATAGGCTCAAGAATTATTTCTCCAGTATATGTCTTAATCATATTTGAAATAATATACCTATATTGTGTTTCATCTGGAAACTGATGTTCAATAATAGGATTTGAAACAATCAATCCATATCCATCTTCCATTATCTTTTTATTTAGGTAGATTCTAGCTCTATGAAAATCTTCCTTTTCACAAAGTGTTGTACCAGGGCAATGCTTAAGCCACCAAGATGTATCTTTTTTATTCATATTATTTCAAAAATTTATTTTACTTCCTCTACAACTATGTTATTGAAGAACAGAGACGGAAATGTCACTGGACTAATTGTGTTTACTTTTGATCCATTAATATAAATAGAAATCCAATTTGTTCTTGTTCCAATTCCTTTCATAGAACCCCACTTACGATCATCTGTGCCTTTGATTACTGGAATTTCACCATAAACAATATCACCAACTTTTACACCAGGCAAATATGCTGTCTCTTTAGCAACTTCAATCACTTTAAATTTTGGAGTAGTGAAAGAAAATACTGGAGCTTGTCTTGTTAGATCTTTTGTAAGTTCTCTATCTTTCTTACGACGAGCATCATTATTTTCTTTCTTCTTTGCCTGGTCTGTTTCAAATTCTTCCTTTGTTAAAAATACTTTTATACTACGATTAGGTAGTTCTCCACAAGTTTTACAATATTTCTTTGTGTCAAAACATCTTACAGGTTTAAGAATAATTTCATCATTTTTTTCATAGATATATGTAATTATATCTCCAATTTTGCATCGTACAATTATTGCCCCAATATAATTACTACCATATTCTGTATTATAAAATGTTGGAAAAATTAATTTATTACTTATAATATTTTCATATTCATTTTTATCTACATATGCATATATATATCTATATATGTATGATTCTGTTGTTAAATACTTAATTTTTATATCATCTAAATTAATAATTAATTCTTGTGGAATATTATGCTCAATTATTGATTCATCATAGTTAAGATGTTTTTTCTCAACTCCTTTACCAACACATGTCAAAAACTTGTAAAAATATCCTTTATTCATATATTTTAATTATTTATTTAACTTAAATAATATAGAATTTTTTATATATAATATTCAAATTATAATTTAAATTCTAAATAATTCATGTAGTTGAAACTCATCCATTTGTCTAAGTTTATATGTAGATACTGGTTCAGTAGTTTTTACAATTTGTGGATGTGTATAAATTTTTCCGTTATGAAATTTATCTGCATAATCACAAATCATTTTAATCTGAATAGGTGTTGGACAATATAGTTTTGCATCATCAGTATCATCTTTAGACCATTTGAAATATCCATAAACCTCTGAATAATGAATCTTAATCCAACCCTTGTTAGTTAATTCTTCTTCACCATGTAGCCAATCTTCAGTAATTTGTTCAGCAATATTTGCATGAATCATAGCTGAAGTAGAACCGTTTCCTCCATAAAAATCACCTTCGGGAGAAAGCCAACCAGCATCATATCCATCCATGATATTCTTTTTAACAATTTTATATTTTGCAAATTCATTTCCAAATTTTGTATTAAGAATATCTTCTTGAAGCTTATACTTATAATTATAAAGACCTTCATTACATAATGGATGGTAATATCCTTTATTAGTATCAGAGAATTTCCAAAGTTTCTTTACAACATTCTCACAAGTGTTCTCAATCATATAAATGTGATTGATAAATCCATTATCTTCAAGGAAAAGATATAGTTTTTCAAAACTCATATATTCCTTATGAAGCATCTTAATGAGTTTATTATATCTTACTGTAAGATAAAGAATTTTTTCCCATTTTGTTGTATCAGTATCTTCAATATTCTCATAATGAGCAAATTTATCTTCAAAAGAATCCCAGATACCCTGTGGATTACTAGAACCCTTGTCACAAGTTTTACAATCTGGATCTCCTAAAAGTCTAGCAGCAATAGTATGCTTACCAATATTTTTGAGTTCATCCTTATGAAAATATCTTTCCATCATATCAAGAATTGAATAGTCTTCAATATCACCATGATAAATTTTAACAAAATCTATTTCAGTGTTAGCAAGATTTTCTAAAAGACTATTAATATATTCAATTTTATGATTGATAATATATTTCCAATCAACAATATTAGGTGAATTAAAAGTAATAGTCATTGGATCATCAGTAAGACTTACTCCTTCCCCATCCTCATCAACAATCATTACTAATTCATTTTTTAAAAGTTTTATGCTAAGATCTCGAGGAATACCAAAACCTTCATTATATACATTGACTCCATACTCAACATTGCCTTTCTGAATATTTGTCTGTGCAATATCAAGCATGATATCACCAATGTTTTCGCCAACTCGCATATGTAAAGTATTATTCATAATGTTTTATTTTTTAGTCAGCATTATAATAAGCATTCAGAATACGACTCTTTTTGAGATTCCAATAATTAAGTTTCTCATCTATAGCTTTGACAATAGCAGTAGCTAATGCATAACGTGATGGACTGATGTACACACCATCTTCATTAATTAATACTTTAGTATCAAAATGTAAAAGACAACCTTTATTAATACTGAAATCTTTCAATTCGTTAGTTTTGAAAATAACATCAGGTACGCGGTGATCCATGTCGCATAAAGCATTTTCATCCAATTCAATAGATATTACTCGGCATTCATAAATGCCGTAAGCTTCCAAATTAGCATAGTAAAGCTTATCACCAACCATTACATCGCGAAATCCTTTGTTCTTATTTTCAGTCATATTCTTTATTTGTTTTGATTTACAATATAAATATAGTAATTCCTATAAAAAATTCAAATATAATATGAAAAAATGAATTTTTTATAGGAATTACTACAATTAAAAAACTTTATTAAGCATTATGTTTTTTTACTTTAATGCAAAGTGAATCACCAGAATTTTCCATGCCAATAATATCATACCATTCACGATTCAAAGGATCATCATCGCATACAATATGAATAGGTATTTCATTATCTGGTATAATTTTCATAGTCTTAGCTTCATTAAGCCAACGACGCATTTCTAAAAGATTTGCAGTTTCTAGAATTTTCATAATTTTATTTTCTTATTTTATATTATTATGCAATTACAGGATTATTAAGTTTTCTCTCAAGCTCATCCATTTGTTTTGAAATTTTCTTTACATTATTGCAATTTTCAATGAACTTTGCCATAAGCAACTGGAGGAACTCCTTATTGTTTGAAATAGTGGCCAGGCCATTCAGATAGAGAGGACGTGTTTCATCATTGAATAGATCGAAAGAACCAAGAGTCCCATAATTTAATTCAAATTTGGGAGCTTTCTTACCAAAGTTGTAGTCATCAAAGTAGATTGTGAACTCATGCCCGAACTGCATAGTAAAATTTCTTTCCGGATCGCGATTAACTAAACCAATTTCTACATGTGATGATCCATAAGATCCAATAGACAATTTAGCAGTCCAATTGCCAGGAGCCATCTCATTTACCTTCTTAATGATCCAATTCTCAAATGAGTTGTTAATATCTTTCAGCTCTCTCCGATATGTTTCGAGACGATCTTCAATTTCCTTCTTATATGTCTGGCCTTCAGGAGTTGCAAAGTAAGCTTCCCTCTTCAGACGAAGTTCCTTCTCCTTGATTGCTCTCTTAATAGCTTCAATCTTGGTCTCCAAATGAACAATCTTGAATTCACGAGTCAAATACCAAATCTGATTCTCGGTAATGTTCTCCTTGAAATCATTACCATCAAACTCTCTTTTCAAATTGATGTACTCCGTTGCAAGCTTTTCTTTCTTTGTCATATTCATTTAATTTATTTATTACAATTAAAATATAGTATTTTTTATATATTATTCAATTTTTATCTTAATTATAAAGTTAATAAATGTTAATTATTTCTATTTTTATTTATTTTTAATAAAGTATAGTCTTTATAATTAATGAAAAGTATTCTTGAATATTTGCAACGAAATAATTTTGAAAACAAACTTGGACGAATTATATTTCAATTAGATGAGTCATCTTTAGAATTGTTAGATGATGACTTTCAGCAATTTATATTAGAAGGTAAAGATTATAGGTATCAATCTAAAGGTGGTAATCGTATAATATGGACTTCTAAAGATGGTGATAATCTTCGTATGGGAGATCATGCAACACAACGTCAAGACAGACCAGTAGAAAAAGGCGGAGATGGTGGAAAAAGAATTGGTCAATATGAAATAATCAACATGTTTAGATGGGCTTGGAACGATATTGTAGAAATGAACTATGATGGAAAATTAAAACCATTTGAATATCAACAACGTCGCGTAGATGCATGGACAATAGAATGCCAATGTTGGTTGAACAATAAAAATGATGAAAATAAAGTTGAATATTGTGGCGGTCGTCCAAAAAACATGAATTTATGGGCAGTGTGGTTACTTGAAGAAAATGGCTCCAAATTTGATATAATCATAAAGACAATATTTAGAGGTGAACGTATGAATCATGTTGCAGTTCAAGAACGTATTCGTATTGATTCTAGAGGAAATGTAATACAAAGATATAAAAAAGTAAATTAAAATAATAATTTATAAAATATAGAGGTGATACATACCAAAATAATTTATGAACTATATTGTCTAAAATAGGCGCAAGATCAGATTGCAATAAGCATATCATTAAACGTGAACATTATGCCAGAAAAGATGGAGAATGGAAGCCAAAACAAAAGTTTGAAACAGAACAAGAAGCTTTATTATTTATCAAGAAACATAAAATGTATAAATATACTGCATATGTTTGTAAAGTATGTGGAAAATGGCATATAGGAATGAAAAATAAATAAAATGAATAATTATGAAAGATATACAAACTTATTTGATAACTGAAGCATCAACAACATCATTTGTTAATAAAATAAAAGCAGAATTTAAGAAAGAATTTGGTGATAAAGTTACAATAGGATCTGGAAAAGCAAATTATACACAATTATATGATGTGTATATTTATGAAGATGATATTGAAACATTAAAAAAAGTTAATGATATTCTTAAAAAACATTTAACTATTTGGAAGGGATTTACAGATGAACAACTGCAAGAAAAATTAGATAATCACCATGAATTTTTAAAGAAATATAAAGAATCATGGAAACAATATCCAATTGAATTTTTCAGATTTACATCAAGAGATATTAAAAAAATGTTAGAGAAATAATATGAAAAACTTAAGTGAAATTATAAATGAAGGAATGATTATAGAGTCAGCTGCAAAAGATGTTAAAATTCCCCGTAAAGGTTCAACAATATATATATTAAAAGATGGAGAAACAAAGGCTATTCCTGTTAAGGTTGCTAATGTTTCAAAAGTAAAAAGTTCTTGGTATGGACGTTCAGGTGGATATGATGTTGATATAGAACTTGAAGATAATTCAATTGGCGTAACTGGCTGGAGAACAATGCATTATGCAGATCCTAAATTAGATGAACCTATTCAAGTTGATACAAAAGCAATAAAAGATATAGGTACAGTATATATTGGAACATCAAAAGAAGCTATTTC
>AUXO013259915.1_pt1 | contig 11955 bp, 9 predicted proteins | sample 768731 | NCBI WGS metagenome assembly AUXO01 (sample SAMN02715735, study PRJNA202380) | gut metagenome | biome: sheep rumen | host: Ovis aries | place: New Zealand: Palmerston North | reverse complement strand
GATAAAATATTGATTTCATCTAACTGTTGTGGTTCTATTACGTCGCCAAGTACAGAACTTAAATTAATATTAAAATTGAAATTACCAGACCATTTGCCAGCAGTAAGGTCTGACGCACTAATAAATCCATTAGCTTTAATTTGATTTGGTTCTAATATTTCATTATATTTCCAAGTTAATTTATCTTGTTCAATATTTGCTATTACAAAATCTTTGTTTCCAGATTCTTCATTTAATATAAATGTTTTATCAGGTTCTACGCAAATAATACTTGAACCAGCTATATCACCGCAAACTGATACTTCATACGAAGCTGTTCTTTCCGTCCCATCTAAAACTATTACTTTTGGTATAGTTATTAAATAATCTTCTTCTATTTGTGCATATACATTAGTGGAATTTGTATTTGTTGTATCTTGATAATCTACTAATTCGCTAGAATTTTGATATAAACTATCAGCATATGTATTAAATGAAGGAGTCAGTAATAAACAAATAGACAAAAATAAACTAGAAAATTTTTTGAATTTTTGCATATCATTCCTCTTATTTTTTTATATATTTGATACTTTTAAAATGCGTTTTGTTATTTATATTTGTAAAGAAATAATAAGATAAAAAATGTTATTTTTAAATAAATATAAAAAATAATTGACATTTTTACAAAAACCGATTATACTGTTAATAGCGAAATTTTAAAATTTAATATTTTTTTCAAAAGGAGCTTTTAATATGAAAAAGAAGATTGTTATACCAGCTATAATAGGAGCATCAATAGTAGCAATTATTGCATTAATTGTAGTTTTAGTAATCAAATCAAACGATATTAATTTGCGTGTAAGAACTAGTGATGATGTAATAATCACTGGAATGGAAGATGGGGCTGTTTTGGTTGATTTTACCTTAAAAGACCAGTATAATAAATTATATGAATATAAAGATTATGAAGATAAATTCGTGGTAATTAATATATGGGCAACTTGGTGTCCAGATTGTAAGAATCAGATTCCAGATTGGTCAAAACTTTATCATGAATATGAAAATAGTGATGAAGTAGGATTAATTTCTATTGTTACACCAGATTATAAGGATAAGTCAAGAACAGAAATTCTTAACTTCTTAGATGAAACACCTGATATTGATTATCCAGTATTATTTAATGCTGGTGGAAACTTCTATGATTCTTATAAACCACAATTTGTACCAGCAACAATTATTGTAGATAAAGATGGAAAAGAAGTTGTACGTTATTATGAAGGTGAGGCAACTTATGACGCTATAAATAACAAGCTAAAAGAATTATTGGGTGAGTAATATGCAAATAATTTTTGTAATTGGACCAGCTTGTGCTGGCAAAAGTACATATATTAAAAACAATTTCCCTAATTTTAAAGTAATTGATTTATATGATTTTCAAAAAAACTATACATTTTTAGGTTATAATGAATGTTTTGAAAGTTATGAAAAATGTAAAGATGCATTAATAGAAGCTATTAAGAATAATGAAAATGTTGTTATGGAACATACACTTCTTAAAGCCATTAGACGTAAAGTTTATATTGATGCAGTTAAAGAACTTGGTGATTACGGAATAGAATGTATTTGTATAAAACCAAGTCCAGAAGTATTGAATAAAAGAAAAGAATTAAGGAATATTAAATCAAAAATAGAATGGGATAAAGAAGAACTTGATTTGTTAGAAATACCAACAATTGAAGAAGGATTTTCAAATATAAAATTAATTGAAGAGTAAAGAAAACCTTGCATAGCGCAAGGTTTTTTTTATTACTCTCTTTTGTGTATTTCATTACTAATATCAAGCATTTTTTTGTCTAATAAATTTGCAACATCGCTGCATTCCCTTAATTCTTCTGATATTTCTTTTGGAATGTGTCCATTGTATTTATAAGTTATTTGGTGTTCAAGTGAAGCCCAAAAATCTTGTGAAAGTGTGCGAATTTGAATTTCAACTGGTACATATTCATTCCCTGTGATTAAATGTATATGTGCTTTAACAACTAAATGATAACTTCTATAACCACTTGGTTTAGGATTATTTATATAATCTTTTTCTCTTATAATTTCTATATGATGACTTTCACGTAATATATTTATTATTGTCCAAACATCATCTTCAAATGGACATACGATTCTAACTCCTGCTATATCAAACATATGTTTTTGTAAATCTTCAATATTTAATTCAATATTGTTTCTTTGCATTTTTTCTTTAATGCTGTCTATACTTTTAAGTCTTGTTATTACATGGTCTATTGGATTGTAATCATATCTATATGTAAAATCTTTTTCTAAAATTTTAATGTATGTTTCAATTTGCTGCATAGCGGCAGAATATTTTAAATAAACTTCTTTCAAATCATCGTCAAAATTGCTCGTCATATATTATCTCCTTTTTTGTTGTTTACTTATAATATGCAATTTTTCAGATAAAAAGGCGATTTTAAAATATTATTAATAAAATAACACTTGTTTTATTTCATAAGGTGTATTTTTTTTGCTAAAACATTCATATTTATTTTGTGAAAAAATGACATGTTTTCTAAAAAATTATTTCGAGGAACTTAATTTATGGAAAAAAGTAAAAATATTTTAAAAAAATATGGTAGATTTGACCTAATTAAAATGCTTTTGGAACAGAGCAAAGTAAAAGACAAACTTGAAAAAGAAAATAAAGAATTAAAAGAGCGTCTTGCACAAAGAATAATTACAACAGAACATGTTGGAAATATTGCTGATTCAGCAATTGCAATAAATGATGTATTTAATAATGCGCAAAAAGCAGCAGAAGATTACCTTTTGTCGCTTAAAGATGCTGATAATAAAGCAATTAGCGAAAGAATAGAAGTTTTATATAGAAACGCTCAAAATAGATGTGATGAAATGCTATCCTCCGCTAAGGAAGAAAGTAATGCTATTATTGCAAAATCAAATGGTATGATAGAACAGGCAAATATAGAAGCCAATAATATCATTGAACAAGCAAATATAGAAGCACGTAAAATTGTAGAACGTGCAAATATAGAAGCAGACAATATAAAAGGTACAGCCCGTGAAGAATGTGATAAAATATACAAAGAATTTGAACAAAATTGTAAAAATATTACCAATTCTGCACAAATAGAACGTGAAAATATATTAAAAAAGACACAAGCAGAATGCATTCAAATGAAAAATAATTGCGAAGAAGAATGTAATCAGATAAAAGATAGATGTATAAAAACTTGTGATTCTGAAATTGAAAAATTAAGGGAAAATATCAAAAAGGTTGTTTATGAGTAAAAAAATTTTTGTGCCAAGTACAGAAGAACTAGAAATTGAATATAAAAGACTTTCTGGAAAGAAAAAATATAATTCTGCTCTTAGGTCTACAATAACACTTTTATTATTTATAGCTGCAGTATCTATATTGCTTGCAATGTTTATTTTTCCAGTTTTGCAAATTTATGGTTCATCTATGACACCTGTACTTAATGATGGTGAACTTGTTGTTTGTTTAAAAACTAATAAATTAGAACAAGGCGATATGGTTGCTTTCTATTATAATAATAAAATTTTGGTTAAAAGACTTATTGCTAATCCAGGTGAATGGGTTGATATGGACCAAGATGGAAATGTATATGTAAATAATATTTTAATTGATGAACCATATGTTGACGAAAAAGCACTTGGTGATGTTGACATAGAATTTCCATATCAAGTACCAGAAGGAAAATATTTTTTTATGGGGGACCATAGAAGCATTAGTATAGATTCTAGAAATACAGCAATAGGTTGTATATCGGACGAACAAATTATTGGAAAATTAATTTGTAAAATTTGGCCGATTAAAAAATTTGAAATCTTTTAGAAGGTATTAAAACAACGAGGAGGTGCGGTTCTCGTTAAGAGACTCTAACCGTAAGCAATTTATGAATTTAAAAGAACGTAAAATATTTTTTATTATTTTATCAATAGTTGCTGTTCTAACACTTCTTATTTCTTTTTTACTTTTAATTCGTCCAGCACAAACACAAACAGCAGTGCCAAAGTGTGGTAATCCAGACCACCTTCACACTGCTGAATGTTTTGATGAAAACGTAGAAATTAGATATATTTGTGGTTTAGAAGAACATGAACATACAGATGAATGTTATATGGAAAAGCTTATATGCGAAAATACTGATGAGGACCATGTACATACAGAAGAATGTTATATGCAAGTTCTTATATGTGAAAAAGATGAACATGTGCACACTGGTCAATGTATTGAAGCTATAATTGTTGAAGATAATAGTTCATTGGTGGAAAATTTATTTCATGGAGAAATAGATAGTGATGAAGTTGAACTACCTAGTTTAACAATTCAAAGTTCTAATGAACCAATAACGCTTACTAGCTCAAATTCTAATTTAAGCTTGGAAAGTTATATAAAAAATGTTCGTCTTCAAATGTCAACAGATGGACAAAATTTTACAGATGTCACAGATGATACACGTTTTTATAGCTGGGATTGGTTAAAATTTATTCTTGAATATGAATTACCAGCTTATACTATGTCGAAAGACAATAAAACTTTTACTTATACTATTCCTTATAATATTGCAATTCTTGAAAAAGCAGAAGGTCCTGTTTTTAATAATACTGGTAACATTGTCGGTACTTATGAAATTGATGAATCTGGTGTTATAACAATAGATTTTTACGAAGATTTTGCACAAAAGAATGCAGATGGTGAACCAATCTATGGTAGTATTGCGTTTTCATCAAAATTAGATGGAAGCGCTGTTGGAAAAGATGGTAGTGTCACCTTTGTTTTTAATGATGAAATTTCAATTGATTTAATAATAGAAGATAAAGTAAATAAAAATGGCGACCTTTTTGTTGAAAAATCACAGTCTAATCTTACAGATGATGGTTTTATTGAATATACTGTAAAAGTTTATTCAATTGAAGGTACAAGTGAAGAAGTTTATATCAAAGACACAATGTCTAACGTTGTTTTTGATAGTAATTTTGAAATAAAAGATAGTAATGGTAACAATATCGACGTTTCTGTGCCAAATGATGGCAGCAAAATGTTTGAATATAGCCTACCAAAACTTGAAGCTAATAGTTATTATTTAATAACTTATAAAGCACGTCTTGAAAGAGAATTTACACAATCAACATATATAGACAACAACGTATACACTTCATCAAAAGATAGTGATGGGTATGATATTGAAGCTAGAACATCCATTGGCACAAATTACACTGTTAATATGGTGCAGAAAACTGCTACGCAAACAGATGATGGTTATATTGAATGGACAATAAACATAAATAATGATAAAACAAATATCGGTGGATATACTATAACAGATATATTAAATGACGAAGAATTTGATGGAAAAGTAAAATTAACAGATGAAAATGGAAATAGCAAAGAAATAACATTTCCTTATACATTTGCTGATAATGATACTTCATCATATATAATTACTTACAAAACAGCAAGTGAACGTGCCCCAGGAAGCAACAGCGCATTAAATAAAGTTATTTTAAGTAAAAATGATAAAGAATACACATCGGAAAAGAGTGTATATTTAGGCGAAGCCCAAGCTCCAACCATTGAAAAATCTGGCACTGATATAGAAGTAGATGAAAATGGAGATGTTTTACTTACTTGGCATATTAACATAGTAATGAATGACGCGCTCCCAGTAGGAAAAGAAATTGCCGATTTTACAAACAACGGTCATTATTTTACTGCGTCTCAAATGAGTGCATTTTTGCAAGAAATTGATAAATTAGGTTATTCTTATACTTATACACTTTATGGTCCAAATTGGTATCCAGAATATACAGAGATTGGTAATGATAATTATTATATGGTAAGAATTCGTTTTAATGAAACATTGCCAAAAAATACAAAAATAGAGTTTGATTATCAAACTACTGGACACATTGATGATTTACAAAATGCTGCGCATTTTACAAATAATTTATCAGTAGATTATAGAACAACATCTACAACACTTTCTTACACACCAAATATTTATAAATATGACCCAGATTCAAATGATAATCCGTCAACACATACATTAAATAGTGATAGATTAATATACTGGGCAATTGATTTTGAATGTTTAGATGCTCCATTTAAGGTGCGCGAAATTATACCAGAATATACTTCAATTTATTCAGTATTCTTAAATAATGAAATGTTAGAATATACTGTTGATGAAGATGGCACGATTATATTTGATTTTGACGAAGATTTCGTAAATGAACATAAAAATACAAAACAAAAACTTTTTGTAACAGTTCAAATTGACGAAGACTATAAATGGACAGTTGATAAATTAATTAAAAAAGGTACATTTGAAAATACAGTCAATATTGAAAATGAAAACGATGAAGTTCTTTCAACATCTTCGCATACACAAATAATACAAAAAGAAAACGATGAAATACCAATTAAGAAGTTTTATAATGGGGCAACAATTACAGATACTTTGCCTTATATGCTTGATGTAAATGAATCAAAGAAAGTATATAATGTACCGCAAACAATGGTACGTGATGTATTAACTTATAGTGGCAATAGTGATTATATATTAATATATTTAATTCCAGATTCAGTAGAAGCTTTTGAAGTATTAGATAATGGTGCTACAAGAAAACTTAATAGTGATGAATTTAGTTTTACATATAGTTATGATATTTCAAATGCAGCTGGTACTTGGGGCGATTGTTCTAATACACTTTTAATGAACATCCCAGATGGAATGCATGTCCAAATTTATTATAATTATAGAATAAATGGTGTTCCTAATCCAAATCAATATTATGGAATTAAAAATACTTCTTCATTTTCTACTGGTGTAGAAATAATAGAAGGTGAAGAATCAAGAATAAATGTAGCCATTCAAAATAGTGAAGTATTTGCTGATACACAAAATCTTGAAATTTATAAATGTGATGAAAATACAAAGAGAATATTAGAGGGCGTATATTTTAGACTTTATAAATATAATGGAACGGATTACATACTTCAAACTGATGATGGTAGTGAATTTATTCAAACAGACGCAGATGGTAAACTCATAATAAAAGAGGCTTCTTATAATGTTGCTTATTGTCTAGAAGAGGTAATGCCACTCGATGGATATGAATCGCCAGACCTTATATATTTTATGATAAGAAATGATGATTTAGAGAATTATCCAGAAGTTAAACCAGCAGATTTTGAAGGAACTGTTTATAGAAAGGGTATGCCTATATACATTTATAACTATAAACCAGTAACTAGTGTAAGTGTTGATAAAATATGGGCAGATGGTAATGGAATAGTTGATGGTACCACTGGTGACAGTGCTAAAATTAATTTAATTCAAATTAAACAAAGCGATGAAGACTTTAAACAAAATATTTCAACACAAAATACAGTTAAATTAAACGTAAAAGCTGGACCAAGTGAATGGGAAACTTGGAAAGAAGAAACAAATGAATATGTAAATGGTACAAATTTAAAACTTACCATTACTTATAATGAACACGATTATGAACCAGGACCACCTGTTATAAAACTTGGAAACGAAACATTATCTGGTTCAAAAAATGCTGTATATATTGAAAAACAATTCGATTGGGGATTAGGACAAGAACTTCAATATACAACTTATACTTATGAATTTACATTAAACGGTTCACAAGATTTAACAATTTATTATAATTTTTGGCAACAAGCCAAAGCTGAATATGAATTAACAGCTACTTATATACCAGACCCAGGTGTCAATAATTTAGCATCTGTATCATATAAAACAATCATATTAAATGAGGAAAATAATTGGTCTTACACTTGGGAAGATTTGCCATTATTAGGTTATGAAAATGGTGAAATAGTTCATTATTCATATGAAGTAAATGAAGTACAAGTTGAGGGGTATACTGCTGAAATAGAACTTGTTTCAGAAGACGAAAATGGAAAACATTATGTAATTACAAATAAAAGAAAAACAACCCCAGTAACCAATATGCCAGCAACAGGTGGACCTGGTGTATTACCAATATATGCTCTTGGTATATTAATTATAATATATTCAATATATCAATTATTAAAAAAGAATAAGCGTTAACGCAAGGAGGAAACATAGTACATGAAGAAAAGAAAATCACTAGCTGCACTTGCTTGTGTAGCGACACTAGTAATCGGTGGCATTGCTATTACATTTGCAGATGAACCTACGATTACAGTTCCAACAACAACCATTTCAATTACAGTTGATGAAGCAGGTGTAAGTAATACTTTTGCAGCTTACAAACTTCTCGATGTAACTGTAACTACAAAAGATGGAAAAGAAACTTATAAGTATTCTGTAAATGAAAAATACAGAACTGCATTAAAAACCCTTACAGGACAAGATAAGGACGGCGAAATAATTACTTATATTTCAAAGCTTAATGCTGAAGAAATAAGAAAATTTGCTGATGATTTTTATGCACTTGGATTTGAAGCTGATTATACAACAACTAATGCTAAATTTTCAGATATTCCACAGGGCTACTACTTAATTGCAGAAACTGAACCAGGCGCTGAAAATGATACACTTTCACTTGTTATGCTCGATACAGCTGCAAAAACAGAAGTAACAATTAAGACTAAGGAAGATATTCCTTCTTCCGATAAAAAGACAAAGGACGTAAATGATTCAACTGGTGTAGAAACTGGCTGGCAGGATTCATCTGACTATGATATTGGTGATGATGTTCCTTTCAGATTTACTGTTGGTTTACCTTCTGACTATGATGCATATGAAACATATGAACTTATTTTCCACGATAAGGAATCTAAGGGACTTACATTTAATGCAAATAGCGTTGTAGTAAAGGTTAATGATAACATCGTTTCTGATGGATATGTTGTTAAAACATCAGATATTGGTGAAGATACATTCCAGGTTGTTTTTTCTAACCTTAAAACTATCGCTACAAAGAAAACTGATGTTGTTACAGTTGAATATACTTCAAAACTTAACGAAGAAGCTGTAATTGGAAACCATGGTAACCCTAACAAAATGCATATCGAATATTCAAACAACCCTTATGGTGATGGTACTGGTAAGGGTCCTGATGATGTTGTTGTAGTATTTACTTATAAGCCTGTTGTATTAAAAGTTGACGGTGCTGGTGACCCTCTTGTAGGTGCAGGTTTCACACTTTTCAAATATGATTTTGAAAAAGGTGAATATAAGGCTACACGTCACGGTGAAATCAAAGGCGAAGAAATTTCAACATTCGAATTTACTGGTATCGATGATGGTTTATATAAGTTAGTAGAAACAACTGTTCCAGAAGGATTTAATAAGGCTGCTGATATTGAATTTGAAGTAACAGCTGAACATGAAATTCTTTCTGCTAATCCTAAGCTTACAAATCTTAGTGTTGGTGACAATCAGCCTTTTGAAATTGATGTAGAAGCTGGTACGCTTAAAACAACAGTTGAAAACTTAACTGGTAATGAACTTCCTGAAACTGGTGGTATTGGTACTACTATCTTCTACGTAATCGGTGGCGTTTTAGTATTAGCTGGTGGTATACTTTTTATCACAAAGAAAAAAATGGATTCTGATAGAGAAGATTAATAAATAATAAAGGGAGGGCAAAGGAGTTTTTCCTTTGCCCTGTTTTTTTTAAGAGGTCGATGATAGTGAAGAATGGAAGAGCTAGTGTAATATTATATATAATATTATTAATGGTTGGTACAGGACTATTATTATATCCAACTTTATCAAATTATTATAATACTTTTCACCAATCAAAAGCAATTACACAATATGCTGAAATAACAAAAGAATTAAGCGCAGAAGAAATTGAAGCTTTAACCAAAGACGCAAAAGAATATAATAAAGCGCTTATTACTGATAATACACGTTGGAAAATGACTGACGAAGAAAGAAAAGTTTATAATAATATTTTAGATATATCTGGAACTGGTGTTATGGGATATATCGAAATACCAAAAGTTAATATTTCGCTTCCAATTTATCACGGAACAAGCAATGAAATATTGCAAATTGCAGTTGGACATGTTGAAGGTAGTAGTTTTCCAATAGGTGGAACTGGAACACACGCGGTTCTTTCTGGACACCGTGGGCTTCCTAGTGCAAAACTTTTTACAGACCTTGATAAAATGGAAGAAGGGGATTGTTTTTATATTAAAGTATTAAACGATGTTTTAACTTATCAGATTGACCAAATTTTAATAGTTGAACCAAATAATATGGATTCACTTGAAATAGACCCAACACAAGATTATTGTACGTTAGTTACTTGTACCCCATATGGTGTTAATTCGCACAGAATGCTTATTAGGGGAAAAAGAATAGAAACAATAGAAGAAAAGAATTTTATAGTATCAAATGAAGCTATTCAGATTGAACCAAGAATTGTAATGCCTTTTATTCTTGCGTTCTTATGTATAATGTATATACTATTTTTGATTTTCAAACCAAAGAGGAAATCTTATGCGTCCGATTTATAAAAAAATTACTATTGCAATTACAGCAATATTTTTAATAGTTTTATTTATCGTTTCAAGTTATGCAGATTCTAATAAGCTTACTATCAACTTTGAAGAAAATAATGTAAACTTTAAAATATATAATATTAAGCAATTTGATATTTATGGACTTGATTACAACGATAAAAATATAACAAATATGATGGTTTCTTTAATATATAAAAATAATATTAAAGAGACATATTGTGGTGTAACAAACAATAAAAAATTAGAAATAAATAATATACCTGATGGTTGTTATCTTGTAATTGGACAAAATTTTGTAAAAGATGATATTAAATATTCGTTTTTACCAACGATTATAAAAATAAAAAACAATGTAGAAATAACGCCGAAATATGAAAAAGAAAATGTTGGAAAAATTAATTTAGAAGTAATAAAGACTTGGAAAGATTCCAAAAATACACATAATGAAATAAGTGTATCTTTATATGAAAATGGTACCGTAATACAAACTGTTGTATTAAATACTGAAAATAACTTTAAATATGTTTTTGAAAATTTAGATAATAAAAATGAATATACTGTTTTTGAAGATAAAATTCCAGCTAATTATACTTTAAGTATAAATAGAAATGGAAATAAAATAAATTTAATTAATACTGAAAATCCATCACCATCAGAAGAAAAAGAAAAGCTTCCACAAACTGGATTACTTAGATGGCCAATTTTATATTTAATGGTTTTAGGTGTAATTAGTATATTTTTGTCCTTTATAATTACAAAATATAGAAAAATATTTTTATCACTTGCATTAGTGTTTATAATATTTGGAATTATATTATTTTTAAATAATGAAACAGAAAGTTTAGAAGCTGCTAATGCTTCAAATATAACTGTAAATAAAATTATAATGGAAATACAAGAAAAGGATATACCAGTTAAAGATATAACCGAAGATACTGAATTTTTGGAAGAAATCCCAGAAATGGAAGTAACAAATATAGATGGGATTGATTATATAGGAACGCTTGAAATTCCATCACAAGAATTACTCTTACCAGTAACAGCAGACTGGTCATATTCAAATTTAAAATTATCACCTTGTAGATATGCAGGCTCAATTTATACTAATGACTTTGTCATATGTGCGCATAATTATAATACACATTTTGGGGTATTGAAAAACTTACAAATTGGTGATATAATATATTTTAGAACTGTGAATAATGAAATAATAGAATATAGTGTTGTAGAAATGCAAATTCTTGACCCATATTCTATTGATGAAATGAAAAACAGTGAATTTGATTTAACACTTTTTACTTGTACATACGGCGGTGCACAGCGTGTAACTGTCCGCGCAAACAAAAAATAAGGAGACTTTTATGGAAATTAAAATTAAGTATCATAATCCTAATCTTACAAGACTAGAAAGAATTGAAGGA
>AUXO011423857.1_pt1 | contig 11956 bp, 10 predicted proteins | sample 768731 | NCBI WGS metagenome assembly AUXO01 (sample SAMN02715735, study PRJNA202380) | gut metagenome | biome: sheep rumen | host: Ovis aries | place: New Zealand: Palmerston North | reverse complement strand
TTATTGCCTTATGTTGCTAATATTGAGTCAGAGTTTAACAGAAAGTTAATTAATAAAAGGGATGTATTTATTGATTTTGATGAGACTGTATTACTTAACGGTGATAAGACAACAATGGCAAATTATATAACCACATTAGCAAGGAATGGTATTATCACTATTAACGAGGGTAGAGATATTCTTAAATTAAATCATATAAATGGTGGTGATGATATAATTATTCCATTTACTGATATTTCATCAAATACTGTTGGTGGAATTGATGATAATAAACAAGAATAAAATAAATGATTATTTTTATATGGAAAAGATAATTAGAAGTTTAGGTGATGTATCTGTAAATGAAGAGTCAAGACGAGTAGAGGGATATGCATTATTGTTTGACACTCAGTCAAGATTCATGGGTTGGTATGAGACCATTGCGAGGGGTGCATTAACTGAAGATGTAATAAATAATAGTGATGTGTTTGCTTTGTTTAATCATGATGAAAGTAAAGTATTAGCAAGAAGTGAGAATGGCAAAGGAACATTAAAATTAGAAATAGATGACAAAGGACTAAAATATTCTTTTGATGCTCCAAAGACAGCATTAGGTGATGAGTTGTTAGAATATTTAAATCGTGGAGACATTCATCAGTCATCATTTGCTTTTTGTATTGATTTTGATAACGATGAAATGGTTACTAAAGAACGTAGAGATGGTACATTATATTTAACCATCAATAAGATTCCAAGATTAATGGATGTGTCTCCTGTGTGGACACCTGCTTATGCAGAAACATTTGTTGGTAAAAGAGCATTAGAGATATATAATAGAATGTTAGAAGAAGACACAGAAAAACATAATAATGATGATATGAAAAGAAACGAGGAAGACCTTGAAAAACAAGAGCAGGAACAAGAGAATGTTCCTGTAGACGAGCAGGAAAAAGAACAAGTCGAAAGAGAAGAAGTTAACGAAGATAAAAAGGAAGAAGTTAACGAAGAAAATACTGAGAATGATTCTTCTAATGATGAGCAAGAGGAACAAAAGGAAGAAGAAAATAAAGAACAAAAGGAAGAAGAAAATAAAGAAGAGGAACAAGTGGAACGTTCACTTAAAAACATAAAAATAAATAATCATATTAATATGAAAAAAACAGAAAACTTTAGTTTAATTAATGCAGTTCGTTCATTGATAAATAAGAACGATGCAACTGACGCAACCAAAGCAGTTCTTGCTTTAGGTGAAGAACAATTAATGAAACGTGGTGGAATCGTAGATAATAATACTATTTATATTCCTTTTAATGTAGCACAACGTGATATTACAGTTACATCAGTAGGTGAAGATTTAGTAGTTACTGGTTTTGCTGAGATTCTCGAACCACTTCGTGCTGAGAACGTAATGGTTAAGGCAGGTGCAGAATTTATTGAGAATTTGAACACTAATTGGCAAATCCCACGTCTCACTGGTAACAATGTAGGTTGGGCAGGAGAAATTGAGGAAGCATCAGACAGTGGTGCAGGTGCAGACAGCATCGTTTTGACTCCAAAGAGAATTACTGCTTATCTTCCAATTTCTAAGGAATTTTTGGCAGTTGATTCACTTGGTGCAGAGGCAAAACTTCGTAAAGACCTTATTGCAGCAGTAGCATCTAAGTTAGAGGAAACTATGCTTTCAGCAGATGCTGGTACAGCAACTAAACCCGCAGGTCTTTTTAATGGACTTACAGCAGGTACAGTTGCTAATTATAAGGACATTTGCGACCTTGAAGCAGACATCGAAGGATTCAATATCAATGGTGAATTGAAATACATCGTTGACCCTAAAGCAAAGGCAGCACTTCGTAATATGCCACGTAGTGAAGACCATACTCGTCTCGTAATGGAAAATAATGAGATTGACGGTGAAGAAGTTCTTCGCACTACTAATATGCCTGCAAATACTGTAGCAGTTGGTGATTGGAGTAATGTAACAATAGCACAATTTGGACCACTTGAATTAACTTACGATACAGTATCAGGCGCAAGATACGGTGTAAATTATTTAGTTGTAAATGCATTCTTTGACTTCGCAAATACTCGTGAGGGTTCAATTGCAGTAGCAACTATTAGTGAGTAATAAAAATATAAATCTATAAAACATGACTTACTTAAATTTAAATACTATCAAAAAACATCTCAACTTAGACGAAGATTTTACAGAAGATGATGCTTATATCACTTCACTTGCTGATGTAGCAGAAGCGATAGTAAGTAAGCATGTCGAATATGATTTGTCACAACTTGCAGAAGAGAATGGTGGTGTCTTACCACCACCTATTCTCCATGCTTGTTTATTATTCATAGGTAATTTATATATGAACAGGGAAAGTGTTTCAGCAGTTTCATTATCAAAAATTCCTATGTCTTATGAATATCTGATTGGACTTTACAAAAATTATACTAATTTTCAGGGATGAGAGCAGGAGGTTACACTGATAGAATTAAAATTCTAAAGCATACGGTCGTACAATCCGCATCAGGAGAACAACAAATATCTTATGAAGTCATCAGACAGACAAGAGCAAATGTACGTCAGACAGCAGGAAATAGAACAGACCAAAATAGTGAGGTATTTTATGAATACATGAAGACTTTCACTGTTCATAAATATGTTGAAGTTGATGAGTTTGATAGAATAGAGTTTAAAGGAAAACAATATCGGATTTTATCAATAGACGAAGATAGACATTTAAATCAAAAAGTTATAACAACAGAATTAGTAAATGACTAATGGGAAAGAACGATACACATATTACAATATCTAATATAGAAGGAGTTAATGATTGGTTATTAATGAGTTCAAAAGTATTGTACGGAGCAACTAAACATGGAGTTTATCTTGCAGCAGGCAATATATATAGAACAACATTAAGTAATATTTCATCCTCATCTTTTAAATCAGATAATTTGGTTAAAGGTGTTAAGTGGTATTTTGACAATACAAATAATGCAGGTGTAGTTGATGTATTAGGTTCTGATGCTTATTATAATTCTTATCGTCTTAGATTCTTTGAAGGTGGAACAAAAACAAGAACACCAAAAGGAACAACAAAAGATGGTAGAAATAGAACTAAACCTTATGGCAGAATATCAGCATTTAATTTCTTTAAAAGTGCAGTTGATTCAAATATCAATAAGTCTTATGAAGTGGTTAAGAATGAAATTTACAAAAAAATATCAGAGTTGAATAATGGATAATTCTTTAATGATTAACACATATATTAGAAAGATTTTGTGTAGTGATAGTGAGATTGCAGAAATATTAAAAGATAATAAAACAAATAACATTAAAATATTTCCTGTAATATCAAGAGCAGGAACATCATTACCTTATGTTATATTGTCCCGTGATTCAGTAACTCCCGAATACACAAAAGATGGATGTTATGAGAATGAAGTTTATATAGTGATTCTTGTTGTTCATAACAATTATGATGCAGGTGCTTATTTAGCAAATAAGATAAGAAACAAATTAGACCTTTGCAGATATAATGCAGATGATGTTTATATTGATAGGATTGAATTATCAGGATGTGGTGAAGGAATTGCCGCAGATATAGATGGATATGTTCAAGAATTAAGGTTTAAGATTAATATAGAAAATATAGGATAAAAAAAATATTATAATACGTATTATGGCAATAAATTATACAAAAGGTGATGAACTTATGTTGTTCATCAATAATAAACCAGTAGCACTCGCAACTGCACACACATTAAGTCTCTCAACTGATGAGATTGATGTTGCAAATAAGGATGCAGGTTTTTATGGTGCAACTATTAGTGGTAAACGTTCATGGGAACTTTCATCAGATGCATTATATTCTTATAACGGAATAGGTTCAAATACTTCTTATGGTTATAAGACATTCTTTGATGCATGGTCAAGTGGTGAGGAAATCGCAGTTAAGTTTACAAGTGCTTCAAATTATGACATCAAGGGTATTTCTGAATATGGTGGAACACCTAATGCATGGACACCTACAACTTCTTATTGGAGTGGTAATGCTCGAGTTACTTCACTTGAACTCACAGCAAATACAGGTGAAATTGCTTCATTCAGTGCAACCCTCACAGGTCAAGGAGCATTGAGTTATTTTTCTTAACCCCACGTCCAACAAATGAAGGAAACACCCCCGATGTAATAGATAATAGACAAGTAGGTGGGGATTCAGAACAAGGGGAACAAAAACCGTAAACATCACGTGGTGTTTGTTCATGTTATATAAGTGTGTTTTTGAGAGTGTAGTGATACACTCTCTTTTTTATTTTATTTGTCTAATATAACATTTTAGAAAATGTTTATCATCTTTGATGAATATACTTGGAAAGTATTATTGTAATTAACATTACAAAGAAATGTTTATTTTTAAATAGATAGTATTTTGATACTATTCATAAAAATATCAATTTATATAATATGAAGATAAAGTTTAATAACCGTGAATTTGATTTACATTATTCCGTTAGGGCAAAATATCTGTATGAAGATGTTGAACAAAAAACATTTGATTATGCAGATATGGTATTTACAAAAAATCAAATAGAATTATATTATTGTACAGTTATTTCAACAATTTTATATCTAAATAATAAAAATAGAAATAATCCTGATTGGGAAAATATTGAAACTGATTTTACATTTGAAGATTTTGTTGATTTTGTTGATGAACAAACACAATTAGGATTATCAGAATTTTGCGAGTGGTTTGTTAATCAACAACTTGCAGAAGCAGAAATAATAAAGAAAAAACAAGAAAACGAAGAAAAAAACAAGAAAAATAAGAAAGAAAAAAAATCTGACCTTAAGTTAGAAAAAAACGTCTAATAGTCCATGATTATTTACGTCTTATTGTATTCAAATATAAGATGATTGATTATGAATATTTCATGGACTATATGTCAGAATATGAGTTAACAATATTTCTCGAAAATATTGATTATGCATATGCAGATGAGTGGGAGCAAACAAGAACATTATTATGGGGATTGTTCAAGGTTAATGCAGGTAAAAATTGGAATAAAAAACCAAGTGATTTAATACCATTAGTTATTGATTCAAATTATGTTCAACACAAAAATGCTGATGAATTGAATGATGATGAGCAAGACAGATTAAAGAATATATTTGCTGCTGCTGCAAAGTCATTTGAGAATAATGAAGAAAATATAAAAGAAGAATAATATTATATGGCAGGTAATAGTTTAAAAGTTGATATTGCAATGGATGCATCAGGATTAGTGAATGGTGCAAAACAAGCAACAGGTGCAATTAAAGAAATATCCCAAGAAGTCTCACAAGCAGATAATAGTTTTAAGTCTATACGTAGTGAGATTAACAAACAACAATCAGAGGTAAATAAACTTGCTAATGCTTATATGCAGATGCGTGATAAGTATGGTGAGACGTCTGCTGCTGCAATAGATTATAAAACAAAATTAGATTCATCAGTTCAATCACTTGCTAAATTAAAAGCAGAAAATGAAGGTGTCCAAAATGCTATTAAACAAGCAACTCAGGCAATAATGCAAGAGGGTAATGCAGTACAACAGTCAGCACAACAAATTCAAAGTGTTTCACAAAGGTTTGAAGAGATTAAAAATTCGGGAGAACCAATGAAACAACAACTTCGTGAGTTGAAGGGACTGTTAGCAGAAATGAACTTTAACGGGCAGGGAATGTCCGCAGAGTTCAATGAGGTTGCACAATATGCAGGTAAGTTAAGAGATGCCATTTCTGATGCAAATACTGCAACTAATGTGTTCGCAAATGACACACAAAATCTTCAAGCAGTTATACAATCAGTTCAATTAGTTACTGCAGTGTTCTCAGCATTAAAGGGAACAATGAATATGTTGGGAATAGAAAACAAGAACTTTGAGAAAACACTGATAAAAGTTCAATCTGCAATGTCAACTTTAATTTCACTTCAACAAATAGCAGATTTGACTAACAAAAATTCAAGGTTAGTAGAAAGATTACAGATTACTTGGTATAAAGTTAAGGATGCAGTATTAAAAGCACAAACTGTGTCATTAAAAGCAAATACTGCAGCACAAGCAATAAATACAGCAGGAACTAAATTCTCAACTATTGCACAAAATGCATGGAATGTAGCAAAAGCAGTAGCAAAAGCATTAATTGGTGATTTTACAGGATTATTAATTGTTGGTGCAGTAGCATTAACAACTTATGCATTAGCAACATCAGATAGTACAGACGAGTTAGATAATCAAACAAATGCATTAGAAAAAAATTCAGATGCAGTAAATAATAATTCTAATGATATAGAACACAACAAAGAGAAACAAAAGGAATGGGCAAATGATATAAGAAGTTCTATATCAGAACAACTTAAATCATATTTTTCATTACAACAAAAATGGAAAGAGTGTAATGGTGATGTTAAGTTGCAAGGTAAATTTATGAATGCTTATAAATCTGAAATTAATAATTTAGGTTTGTCAATATATAGTCTTATTGATGCAGAAAAGGCATTTGTTAAATATACTGATAATGTTGTTGCTGCAATTGTAGCAAGAAAGGCAGCAGAAAAATTAGGAGAGAAACTTGCTGAACAAAAAGCACAATGGGCATTAGAAGATGCAACTCATGGTGTAGCAGATAAAACATATATGCCAACTGTACATAAAGAGTTAACTCATGGTGCAAATTCTGCATCAGGTACAGAAATGCAAGCATATGAAAGAACAACAGGACGTAGTGCAATAACAGGCGGTGGTGGTCAATCAGGTGCAGGATATGTATTATCAGATGATGCTCAAAAATGGATTACAGAATATCGTAGAAATACTTATCGTCAAGAAAGAAAACAATTACTTGCAGAAAGAAAACAATCTCATGCAAGAGAGGAACAAATAATTAATGATGCACGAAAAAATCTACTTAAAGAAGCAGATAATAATCTTAAAGGTACAGGTTTAAAATTTACAGATTATAGTTCTGCAACAGGTGGTGGTGGTGCGCAATCAGCATATTCAGGTTATGGACATAAAGGTAGTTCAGGTGGTCGTCATGGAAATTCAGGTGGTCGTCATGGAAATTCATCAACACCAAAAACATCACATAAATCTGAAACCACAAAAGATGACCCTGATGCAAATACAAAAGGTGCTTATCAAAAACGATTACAAGAAATAAACAAATTATTACAGGATAGAAATTTAAGTGAAATAGAACATAACAAGTTACTACGTGAAAAGGTTGATTTAGAGGACAAAGTAAAAGATATTGAAGAGAAACAAAAGAAAGCAGAGGCAAGTATAAGGTTTAGTAAAGAAATAAAAAACCAAAAAATACAACTACCTACAGTTGAAGTTAAACCTATTGACACAAAGAAATTAGTTAATATTGATGATTATAAGAAGTCTCTATATGATGCAGGAATGCAATCATTAAATCATCTACAAGATTTATATGATGCAGGTATAATAGTCAAGAATAAATTTTTAACTCAATGGGATTCAATTGTAGAAGCATTAAAACAAAAGGGTATAATAGTTAATATTAAACCTGAACTTGAAATGCCACAATGGCAAAAACAATTAAATAATGCAGCAGATGCAGTTAAACAATTAGGTGATGCATTTAGTTCAATGGGTGAAGCATTTGAGTTACCTGCATTAAATATAGCAGGAACAATTGCACAAGCAATAGCAAATATTTGGATGTCATATTCACAAGCAATGGCACAAGCAGCATCATTAGGACCATGGGCATGGATAGGATTTGGCGCAGCAGCATTAGGACAAGTAATTGGTATTATAAGTGCAATGAAGTCAAATAAATATGCACAAGGTGGTATTGTTACAGGTAATTCAACAGTTGGAGATAAGTTATATGCAAGATTGAACGGGGGAGAAATGATTTTAAATGATAGACAACAGGCACATTTAATGAACATAGTAAATGGAGCACCTACCGATGGTAATTCAGGTATGGGTGGTACTGTTGTATTTGAAGTAAAAGGTGACAGATTATATGGAGTACTAAATAATTATAATAAGAAAAAACAATTAGTCGGTAAAAATATAGGAATTAAATAAATAATATAATTTAATATGCTAATAACAGGAACATTTAAAGATATTGATGACAACACAATATCAGTAATGATTTACAATAGTAATATCACTGGTGTAAGTAATATTGTGATAGGAAACACAGACCTTGATGATATATATTTTTCATCAGACCCTGTGAATATTTCCACGCAGTGTGACGATACATTTACCCATGTCATAAAGAGAAGTTGCACCATATCATTAATAACAAAGATATATTTAGGTGAATATCTTTATGCTAATAATACACGAAGTATTATGGTGAATGTGTTTAGAAATGACCAAATAATATTTGCAGGTTATGTTACTCCGAATACATATAATCAAGGATATGCAAATGTGTATGAAGAGTTAAATATTGAGTGTGTCGATGCATTATCAGTTATGCAAAATGAATACTTGTGTAATGAGACAGAATATAATGCATTTAAACAGTCATCAGGATTAGTCCCATTTATCAGAATAATGGAAAATAATATTAAGTACAATAATGTTCCTATTATTAGTAATATTCCTATGTCTGAATATGGTAGAATATTATGGGTAGAAACAGGATTTATAAAGGAAGATAATAATTATTATGCGGTTGAAACAAAGGTGTTATGGTTAGATAAAGATACTGCAATAAATTTACATGAAACACGAAAAGGACAACAATTAGAAACATCATTTAGACAAGGTGAAAAGAGTGACCCAATGATATATAATGGTAAGAAATATTATAAAGTTTATATTTGGGTACGTATTAATGTCACAGATTGGATTAACACAGGTGATTATATTCGTGGTTCAGAAATTCCTGTTGAGGTTGTAGATATTACTTGGGCAGAAACAGGTGTTACACGTGTTGGTTATCATAGTTATTATGTTGTAGAGACAGCAACAGCAACTTGTGATGATGGTTCAGTAATACAAAATTATGACACACGTCAAGGTAGAGAATTACAATATAGTATAATTAATGATTCTGTCGACCACACTATGTATGTTGGCAAGTTAGAATATTATAGAAGAGTCCCTCGTGTGTCATTAAATCAAAAAACATATTATTTCTATGAAGATGCAGAAAAGGGCAATAGAGTAGGATTATATGACATAGAGGGTGAAATGCATGGTAATGGCACAACAACGATTGATTCATCAAGAGGAACAATCACTATGTTAGGTGAAGCAATAAATGGATTTATGTTTGGTGTGACATTAATAGATGACCCGTCAGATTTAAGTGGATTATTTCAAAATCAAGATGTTGTTATGATTAGTCATGTTCCTGTACATTATATTGATGTTGGTAATATGTTCAAAAATTGTAGAGATTTAGATTATGTTAGAATGGACACTTATGGTTTTGTAGATATAGAAGATATGTTTTATGGGTGTGATAGATTGTCAACGATTGTATTTAATGTGATTGATACATATACTAATGGAGAAGACAATGATTTTTATAATGTTCCTTCTTATGCAAATATTTATGTTCAAGATGAAAAAATAAGTGACTATCGTCAATATGCACCATTTAGAAATTATAATATAGCATCAATATCAAATGTTGGTGTAAGACCTTTGACACGCGGACTTATACCGCATGAATATGTACAATTAGATTGGTTGACAAATAACACAACTGCTATTATAGACACAGGAATACAAAGAACTGGTTCAGGAGAGACAGTTGATTTGATTAGTATGGAAACAGATATAATATGGAATGGATTCAACAACACAACAGGTAGTGTACAAGTTAGTAATACAATAATGGGTTTAATTAATAATTATTGGGGTGTTAGTAACGACGGACATTGGATTAATGTAACTAATACATCACCTATACAAGCAACATTAGGTAAGAAATATCATGTGATGATGGAACGTACAGCATATAATAATCAGACATTAACTATAACAGATGTTGCGACAGGTGAGATAATATCTATTGCACCATATACTAGAACATTATCAGGTTCTCCAAAATGTTATTTATATAATATTGGGACGAATGTTAAAAATGCATGTGTATGTTCATTAGGTAGAACAAAGATATATAAGAATGGCACATTAGTTAGAGATTTTATCCCATGTGTAGATATATATGATACTTATGGAATGTATGATGTCGTTGGTGGTGGATTTTATTCATCAATAAACTCAGAACAATTTACAGGAGAATAAAAAAAAATATCTTAATTATAATAATGGCAACAAAATTTGATGGCACAATATATGAAGCAGGTGATATAATCCCAGGATATACCGATGACCCTATTAAATCTATGACTTGGTGGGATAACAGTAAGACCTATCAAGAATATGATGAAGGCACTTTTCAAGCAAGTATTTGGCAAGGATTAGGAGTTGATTTAAAAGTTTGGATGGGTGATGAGTATGATGATATGGTTTCAAATGATGAAATAATGAATGACATAATGCAATATTTCAATTTACATATTATTCAGATTGGTTATGATTTTTATATTTTTGATTGGGAGTCCATTAAGAACAACAATAATATAAATTGGAGTGGTTTAACTAGTGGTGCAAAACATCCTGTAAAGAAAACTATAACTGTTGATGATTATAAGAGTTCAGACACAAATATCTCAATGGCAGAGGTGTATAATCAAATAAAGGCAACTTGTAATATTGATAAATTTGATGAAGTTATCAGTTCACCATTTGAAGAAGAAGATGTTTATAGTAATTATTTAAGACCTCAATTATATATGCGTGAACATGTAGTTGAAGGAATATTGCGTTATCCTGCTAATGAGTTTGCACGTATAATTTTGAATAAAGATTATGTTCCTAATTCAGAATGGGCAGGAAGTATTAAGGATTCATATTTTGTTGAATGGTGGATGCAGGTAATGAGAAACAACAAATGGAGTTTCAAGTTAAATGATGTTGACAATTATAATTCAACAAATATTTTACAAGATGAAAATGGTGTGTATTATCGTCAGTGGAAATTATTAGATTATATTCAAAAAACACCATTTGCAAGTGGATTGATTAAATGGGGACATGGAGAAAAACGAAATTTTAAAAACTGGACACAAATTGACAACATCACTAATTTAGACACTTATATTGTCATCGGTGTGAATGGCAATGGTGAGAATGAAAAATATAATTATGATTATAATTATCATGGTTCTCAATCACTTTATATACCTGTTAAAGATGGAACACCATTCCCAAGTGATACAGATTTACAAAATGCAAATATGTCAATAGAATATTATGATTCACAAGAAATTGATTATTCTCCGACAGATGACACAACAACAAATTATTTAATATTCTCAGGTTCATTTGTTTTGCAACCATTTATTCAGAAGACAGGTGAATATTATGGATGGCATGACCCAACAAAAACGGTTACAATTCAGAATGTCGGTAAAAAATTAATTAATTATGATAATGTGTTTAAACTGCGTGAGGAAAAAAATACATTTAAAAATTGTTACGATAAATTATATAATTTGTCACCTGTTGGGGCAATGGATTTGACTAATGATGGATGGGACCAAAAAGGATATGATTATCTTTATCATAACTGGAAGTATGTAGGTAGTAAAGATAATGATGAGGGTAGATATTATCAACAATTATATTACGGACAAGAATATAGTGGAGTTGCACCAGTTATTGATTATGATGATAATAAAATGCCTGATGTAAATTTATTGTCACCACCTGTAGATTATGGAGATTTATTTAAGTTATATAAATATGACTTAGGAAAAAACTGCTATTACAAGCAAGATATTATTGATTATGTTCCTGTGTTTGAATGTGAGTTAAAAATAGGAGATAAATATTGGGTAGAGTTTGAAGACAA
>AUXO013675777.1_pt1 | contig 11959 bp, 16 predicted proteins | sample 768731 | NCBI WGS metagenome assembly AUXO01 (sample SAMN02715735, study PRJNA202380) | gut metagenome | biome: sheep rumen | host: Ovis aries | place: New Zealand: Palmerston North | reverse complement strand
TATTCCCAGTCGCCTGTATATGCTCCAAATGTTACTTGTTGGTTTTTATAAGGGTCCCAATATCCTACTATTACACTATTCTTATCTAAAATAGTAGCTATTGTGTGTAACTCTGTACTGCTTAATTTTCTAAAATGCATTGTTAATTTCGGGAAGATGCCTATTAATGTTCCTACCATTGTACCTGCTAAGTTTCTTCCTGTATCACTTGCCCATAATTTATTATAACTATATTTTACATCTAACAAATAACTGCCTATGTTTGTTCCATCTATTGTTATACTATTTTTATTTATAAACATTTCACACCTCCCTTTATGTATTATATGCAAAATCATTTTCTGCTTGTACTTGTTGTAATGACCTGCTTATAACTCTTCCATTCATTTTATTCAATACTGTTGCATTTATTGTAATATGTTTTCCAATAGCTTCTCCTAGTTGTTCCATAGCTTGATTATCTGTTAATGGTATAACACCTTCTTGTCCACTTTCTCCTGCTATTGCATTTCCACTACCAACTAATGTTCCTTTGTTTGGCATATTTACGATACCACCTACTTTTAATCTTGGTAAATCAAATGTGTTTAAATATCCTAAACTAATTCCTGGTATATTATTAATAATTCCAATTAAACCATTGATAGCTCTAATAGGTGCATTAAGTATATTCTCTAATACTGTAAACACTGCATTAACTGCTGTCTTAAATGCTCCACTTACAGCTTCACCAATTCTTACACCTATGTTTCTAAATATTTCTACTATTCTATTCCATATTCCTGCAAAGAACTCTCCTATGCCGCTAAATACTCTTTTAATACCTTCCCATGCTTCTCTAAATCTATCACTAAACCATGTTCCAACATTTGCAAAAACTCTCGCTACATCATTCCATCTATCTTGGAACCATTTGCCTATGTTTTGGAATGTCTCTACAATACCATTCCATAAGCCTACAAAGAAGTCTCCTACTGGCTTAATAACATTGTTATATATCCAATCTCCTACTTGGCTTAATGCTTCTTGTATTGTTTCCCAATTCTCTATGATTAGTCCTACTAACATTACTATTAAACCAACTAATAATACTATCCAATTTCCTGTTAATATTCCTATTGCAATTCCTACACCTATTATTGCAATTCCTATATCTCTTAATACTCTACCAAACTTTTCCCAACTAGGGTCATTTATAAAGTCTATTAAATCTCGTACTAACATTACTACACCAGCAATAGCAATTCCTATGCCTAAACCTGCTATTCCATTTAAGCCTAATTTTAAAGCGACTATTGCTCCTGCTATTCCTCCAACTAAGATTAATACTTGGTCTAGCCACTTTGGTATCTCTGGGTCTGCATCAAAGTCTAAATCAATGTTTGGTGCTACTCCTCCACCACCTCCACCTGTTGTTGTATCTCCATTATCTTGCAAGATGTTCATTTCATCAAACCCTGCAAGTTGCTTTTTGATATCTTTTACTTCGCTTGATACTCCACTTGCACCTTGCTTCATCTTCATAAAACTATCTACACCTGCTTTACCAAAGATACTTACACCAAACAAGTTTTTTACTATTGCATTAATAAACCCTAATAACTTAGCAGCTAAACTTACCACTGTTCTCAATATAGGTGCTATTGCCTCTGTTAATACATATCTTATATACTCTAAATTAGCTGCATATTGTTCATCATAGTTTGCTAAATCACTACTTGCTCTTCTTAATGCCATATATGCACTTCTTACAGCAAATATTCCTAATGCTAATTTACCTGCTTTTTTTACTGCCCCTTGTATAGCACTTCCTACACTATTAAAACCTTCTTTCATCTTTTGTACATCTGCTTGTTGCTTTTGTAGTTTAATGCCACCTAATTTAGCTTTCATTTCTTGTACTTTACTGTTAATAGTGTTATATTCCTCTTCTATTTTAAGTAATGTTTCTTGTTCTCTTTTTCGTTGTTCAGGTATTCCTCTTATTATGTCCTTTTGTTGTTGTATTTTAGCATTTAATATATCTTGTTGCTCCATTAATTGTGCATATTGTGGTGTATATTCTACTGTTTGCATTCCGTTTACTTCTGGTGTTAATACTACTCTTTGACCTGCAGCAGATAATTCTCTCATTTTAGCTCTTACATTGTCTAGCTCTTGTTCATACTTCTTTGCTTCATTACTTGCTTTATCAAATTGCTTATCTAAATCTTTTAATGTTCCTTCAGTACTAACTTTTACTTTTGCCTTATCGCTTAATTCTTCTTCTTTTTGTGCTAGCTCTTTTTCTAGTTTTGCCATTTGTCTTTCAAACTTATCAGTGGATAGTCCTACCTCAAAGACTACACTTCCATCTGCCATATATTCCTCCTCTCTAGATATTATATCCAAGTGCTTTATATAACTCTTCTACACTCTTTTCTTGTTCCTTAGTTAATTCTACCTCTTTCTCTTCACAATATCTTCTAATTAATTCTTTCTTTGCTTTTGCTATCTTTGTTCTTTCTTTTGTATCTTTTATTTTAGATACATCATAATTAATTATAGACATCACTCTATTAAGTACGCAACAATTACCAAACTCACTTCCACTTAGATTAGCTAAATCATTATAAAAATCATACCAATGTAGATAATCTAATTCATAAGGGTCATAGTTGTAATCATACTTAAAACTACTTCTTATAAGGCCTTCACACTTGGTAAAATCTAAATTATGTTCATTTTTATTTTCTGTTTCTTCTCCATCTTGTACTTTTAAATACTTCATTCCTAATTCTAGCAATTTATTCTGGTCTTTACACTCTAAACCTGCTTCACCAAACAACTTGTAAATAATAGCTAATGCTCTTTCATAATCTCCAATGTTCTTGTCTTTTGCTATACTATTTACTTCTATTGCTATTCTAAAATCTGTATTTATATCATACAAGGTATCATTTACTCTTACTTTGGTTGGTTTATTCAATTACACCATCCTCTTTCTTACCATACTTATCCATTATTCTTGCTTTAATGTTTTCTGCATTTATTGTTAGTTTAGGCATTATTGCTGTTTCTATAATCTCATCTATTTCTTCTAATGTACTCCAACTTAACTCTCTTCCATTAAGTAATTTTTCTACACCTCGTTCTCCTAAGAACATATTGTATATTTCTACTTCTCGTTTATAGAAATCCATTAATGCTTTTATCTTTTCTTCTTCATTGCTGCTTAATAACTTCTTTCCTTTATGGTCTTGTTTCTTATCAATAATGGTATATTTATTTTTTAAGTCCAACCTATTTTTCTTATCTTCTTCTATTATTTTTTGATATTTTAATGGTAACTCTATATCCTCTAAATTAAATCTTAATTCTTCTCCTGTATAGTTTCCATCTTCATCCTTAATCTTTAATCTTAATTCACTTTCACTTCTTTTCAATTGAATATCGTTATCGTTTCCTGCCATAACTACTTTCCTCTCTTTCTATATTAAAAAAGAGGCCAGAGATTTTATTGTACCTCTAACCTCATAAATTATATTATAAGCTAACACTTGGTGCGAATGTTGGTACACCATCTGCTATTGTACAAGCTCCTTCTGTTGGGTCTCCATCATAATATATATCATATTCGATTTGCTCTCCTGAATAACTTGTAATTGTTATAATTGCATCACTCTTCTTTGCTGGATAACTTCCATTACTTCCATTCCATGTATCGATATCTAATACATGTGTTTTATAATTTAATTTATCTCTTCCTGCATTTACAAACTCAAACTCTCTGTCTCCTTTATAACATTTTTGAGTAACACTACCTTGTTTTTGGTTGCTTGTGTGGTCATTTCTTGCATTATCTTCAACTATCCACTTTTCTGTATCTACTTGTGGGTTAAATGATATTTCATATTCATCTACACCTGCTCCTAATGTTGCCCATGTTTCTGCATTTGCATTTGGTGTTATATCTAAGAATGTTAAGAATTGACTTCTTTTAATCTTCTCAATGTCGCTTGGTATTACTGCTAGTCCCATGTTCTATTCCTCCTCTTTCTTTAATAATTTCTTATATTCGGGCTTTCTCCAAATATCTTGAATTTCTTTCATTGTAAGAGGTCCAATAAAGCCAAGTTCATTTAACTTTATCATTTGCTCTTTTGTTTCTAATTGTATTTCTTCTCCTGGTGTATATACTACTCCATCCACATTAAATGGTTTTACAACTTTAACTGACTTCATCTCTACTCCTCTCTATAATCTATTTCTATCTGTATGTCAAACTCTGCTGTGTTTGTTTCTCCATTTACAAAAGTTCCACAATTAAGACATTTTATACTTTCTATTCCTGCAATATCTGGTAAATCTCCTGCCTCATTCTTTTGCTTAATAATGTTTTCAAAAGTTTCAAAGAAACCGATATTTTCTATGTTATTTATTACTTCTGCACTATAATGTTTTCTGCTTCTAAAACTATATACATCCCTGCATAATGTACTACCGATTATCCAATTCTCAATGGTTTTAGTTGTTGGTATTTTATCTAATGAGTAATTGTCTGCATTGCTATCTAGAAAATCAACATTTATTTGTTTATAATTCTCATCTAACTCTGCAATTATTCCCATTAAATAAGTTCTTAACTTACTTATTCTTTCCATTTATTTTGTCTTGTACCTCCTGTACTACATCATTTATTTCTGCACTTACCATTCTTCTATCCCAATATGGTCCTGTACCTGGTATTGTCCAATGTCTTATCACATGACTTCCATCTTCTCTCATACCTATGTATTGGTAATGTGCATAAGGCATCTTATATGTAATAGTATTTGTTTGCAAATCAACAGTTCTCCTTAAGTTTCCACCTTCGCTTCCTGCTCTTCTAGGAACATACTTATCCATATGTCTATAACAAGTATCTGTAAAAAATGCTTGTATTGGTCCGTTTGGGTTTATTCCTAAATCAACCTTAATTTCACTTATCGGCTTCATTTTCATATTACTTGCCTCCCAAATGAATATGTGGTGTTCCTCCATATAGATTTACTGTATAACTTCTTACTGCAAAGGCTTTTCCATCTAACTCACTTGTTTTTGTTATATCAGGTCCTTCACCTTTGTATAATAAATCTCCAATAGTAAATATATCAATACTACTTACTTCTTCTAATGGTATTCTTACTTCTACATCATTTGCATTTTCATAACCTTTATTTATCGAACTTCCTTGATTTCCAAACCACCAAACATTATCAAAAACTATCTTATTCCATTGTTCTAATCTATTCTCGTCTAATGTTTTGTGATAATAAGTCAATTTTGTGTTTGTTAGCATCTACTTCACCCCACAATATAAGTATGGTGTTCCATCTGCTAATTTACACTCTGCAAGACATGTACTTACAATACCCTTAATTTCTTCGAGCTTTGCTTTAGAGACATTTTCACTAGCTTGACTATAACTTATACTATATCCATCTATATTTTCGCTAGAAACCGATTTATCATGGTTGTAATTTTTAGCATATGCATTTACTAATTCTATCAATCTATAAACACATATCTTTACTTCATTACTATATTCATCTAAATCAATTAATCTACCAAAAGTATACCTGTCTATATTCTTTCTTGCTTCTAACTCTAATATGTTAAAAGGTGTCTTTTCAAGAGTACCACCTAATTTAACATACTCTTCGTAAGTCAAATAATGTTTGTTAAACTCAATCATAGACACCTCCTATATTATAAACTTACTACTGGTGTTCCTTTAAACTTAGCTAAAACTACTTTGCTTTCATCTGTTAATGCTGCTACATAATGCTCATCTGCACCAATTAGAGTTGTATAATTTCCTAACTCTCTTTGTGTTTCTACATTAACATTTCTCTTTAAATAGATTGTAATAGCCGCTGTATCATCACCTGTTTGTTCTTCTGGTCTTAATTCAACGATAGGGCATGTAAATGCTCCATTCTTAAATGGTACTCTTTTAGATGGTACTATTCTTGCATTTGCTACCATACCAATTTCTCCATTAACCATTACTTCATTTCCATATTTATCTTTTGAGATAAAGTTTTCGTCTTTTCTTAATTCACTTACTTGTGAAGGATGAATAAACATAACTTTCTCAACATTTGTTTCTTCTTGGAAGTAATCAATAGCATCTACAATTCCATTATAAGAAATTGCATTAGAGCTATCATCACTAATTACTCTTGATGTTAATAAAGCATCCATAACATCTTGGTCTACTTTAGATGCTAATGCTAAACCTAATTGGTTATTTGTTTCTCCAACTGGGTTTCCATATCCGCTTAATACTGCTTCATCTGTTAATTCAACTTGTTTTACAGCTTTCTTGATTGTGTATTCAGCTGTTGTAGTTGTTAATTGTGTAGCTGTTGCATCTACACCTTCTGCTAAATCTTCAGCATCTCCAATATATTGATATTTTGGTACTGTGATTGTAGAACCAGGTCTACCTTGTAATGTTGTATCAATCTTTGCAAATGGTGTTGCTACGATTGCTTTTTGTAATTTTGCGCCAATCATTGGTGCCATTACTTCTGGGTCAATTAAGTTTTCTAATTTTGTCATTTTTCAATTCCTCCTAATTATTATATTTTTCAAATAACTCAGGATTGCTTTGCTTTAATTCTACTCTTTCTTTATAAGACATCTTATCAAAAGCTTCTTTACTTACAGAACTATCTAAATCTCCCATTCCTTCCATATCTTTGACTTGGTTAGGATTAGCAAATATATCTGTTCTGTCTTTTGTTAAATCTTCAAATATGTCTTTTATTCCTTTACCTCTGTTTTCATCTTTTTTCAATTCTGCCTTAATATCTGCAAGCAAACCTTTTCTAGCATAATCGCTAGTAAATTGTTTGTCGCCAAAAACTTCTTCAATACTACTTGTTAAATCAGCATCATCTTTCTTTGCTTTTGCATTTGCCTCTTTTTCTGCAATATCTTTTTTTAAAGTTTCTAGCTCCTCTTGTAGCTTTGAACTGTTAGCAGACAATTCTTCTAATTCCTTTACTTTATCTTTGTACTCTTGATTTTTAGCTTTGTATTCATCTACTTGTTCTCGTAAACCTTGAACATTCTTTCCATACTCTGCCATAATTGTGTCAATAGTTTCCTTGTCTAATTCTAAACCTTTCAAAAACTCTCTCATAATAATTCCTCCCACATTTTTTTACGAGGTATAGTCCTCGATTAGATTTCATTATTTTGCTAGTCTTTACGTTGCTATGCCACACGATATATAGAATATTACTTCTACTTACTTTATTTTACCATATATATTTTATGTTAGCAAGACTTTTTATAATATTTCTATGCTGAGGTAAAATCTGCTATTCTAGTGCTATTTCTATTACCTCTTTTCATTTTTATTTAATATATATATCTTATTGTCATCCTCTTCCCATCTTTTATATATTTCTTCATAATTTTCCATCTATTTTTTTCTCCTATCTTTATAGAAACTTTGGTCAGTATATAAATATGTAATATTTCCATCTTTCTTTATGTCTATAATTTTGAACTCATTTCTTCTTCCACTCATTATTACTTCATCTTCTTTTCTTATATCATTATAATAATTGATATCTCCATATCTACCATTTTTATTGACCATAATTAGAGAGTTTTTATTATCTGTTGAAAACTTTTTTGCAATTTCTATATCATCTGTCCATGAAGAAATTGTAGGTCTCATAGCAATAAAATCACCTTTTTTTAAGCCTTCAACTGATATATTTTGTAATCCTCTATAAAATTGTCTATCTCCTGCTTCGAACCCATTTTCATAAGCTAAATGCTCTAATGCTATTGTTGTCTTCTTAATATCCTCTAAATTGCCTTTTACATCTTTCCCTAATTGATAATTAATTATATCTCTATAATCTCCACATGTATATTTTAATGCAGCTTCTTTATATCTGTGTTCTTTATATTCTTTACTCTTTTCTTCAAATGTTTTTTGCTCTTCTAATCGTCTGTTTTTTATTGATTTTTTAATAGCTTCCTTGTTGTCATTAAAGAAATTCATATTGCCTTTATTTTCTATAAACTCTTTTTTGTAATCTTCATACGACATGTCTTTATCTGTCCATCCAGCTTCTTTTCCCAACTCAAAAGAAGATTTGCAATACTCATCTAAAGCTTCTTCATCTGTAACATCTTTTACTTCTGTTTTGACTATATTTTCACTTATTTTGCTTTTGTCAAACTTATATTTACCACTCTTTTTCATTGCTGTTGCTAGGTCATCGCCATCTTTTATAAATATATGTCTTCCTCCAACAGTTCTCCAAACTCCACCTAAATCATTTGCCATTTTGTCCTCCTATCTCTATCACTCTTACAAAAGCTCTTTTCATTTTATTATTGTCTAATAAATATTCTGCCTCTTCTTTATTACAATAAAATGTATCTCCTATATATAAAGTTCCATATTCACTTCTATTTTTTCTTTCTACGCTTTCTGCTATCTCATTATATTTGCTATAAGTAAATGCTTCTAATACTTCTACTTTAATTGCAAAAGCCTCTTCTTTCATAATCTATTTTTATTCCTTCCTTTTCAAAAAATGGTACTATATTTTTACACCACTTTCCTTTACATATTCCTGTAGGTACAAAAGTTTTATAGCCCCAGTCAATAATATATTCTCCACTATTTATGTAATAATCATATCCTTTTGTGTTTTGATTTCCTTCTATTTCCCAAGGGTTATGCTCACCTTCTAGTATGTCTAATAATGCTTTCTTTTGCCACAAACCACACATTATGCTTAACTCATATTCTGCACCATGTTGTCTTTTCTTAAAGCTTTCTAATTCTGTATCTTCATCTTTGTCATCCCAACTTTTTTCAAAATTAAACATTGCTATATTGCCTTTAAGATTTTTACTTGCATATTGTATTCTTTTCTTATCTACTGGGTTTCTTATAAAGCAATCATCAATCATAAGCAATATTTGTTCATCATCTATTTGTTCTATACACTCTCTTGTTCTATTTGTCCATTTTTCTAACGGATAATCTTTACAAATAGTTTTATAATATGGGTTAATTATTGTTTCTGTTATATATATTACTTCTGGATGCTTAGGCCAATACTTTTCCATACAATGGTGAAATGCTTTAAATGTATCATCATTCTTATCGCAACTTAATACAACTATCTTCATTAATGCTTATCCTTCCATGTTAAACTATTCTCTCTACCACTATTGTATATGTATAATACTTTATCATGATAATATTTACTACAATTCTTTCTATCTAACTCTTGTTGAAAATAATAATCTTCTCTACATCTCATTGTTTCATCAAATCTTGGTAAAATATCTTTCTTATATATAGCTTTCCATACAGCACAATTCTCTGGATGTCTTATTACATCATTTGTATTTATATCTAACCAATTAAACAATATGATATCTTCTTCCCTACTATCAATCAATTCTAATAATGTTTCTACATAATTAGGCATTACCATATCATCACTATCAATAAATGCTATGTAATCTCCTGCTGCTTCATCTATTCCTCTATTTCTACAATAACTTACTCCATGATTATCTTGGTGTATAATATGTAAATTATTAAAATCTCTTCTTACTAAATAATCATTAAAAGCTACTTCACCACATCCATCATCAATTAATATTACTTCTACATTTTCATTGCATTGTGGTATTAAACTATCTAATAACTTTTTAGTCAATTCATATGTTTCATAATAAGGTATTACAATGCTTAACTTTACCATTGTCTATCGCCTCCTGTTTCCATTTCTTTTTTACACATCTTTACCGCTTCATCCATTATTCTATCTATGTTTTCATCTTGCCCTTTTACTTCTAATGCTAATTGTAATGTATCTGCATAATGTCTTATTGTACTTGTTCCCCATATCACATTATCTCTTACTGTTGTTACACTCTTTGTGTTTGTTCTATTCCATACATATAAAGGCTTCTTTAATAATCTAAAATTGTTCATCTTAATGCATACTCTTCTATGTTGGTTTCTATCTTCCTTTAATGTTCCTTCTGCATATAAGCAATCTTGTCTTGTTGCTAAACCTTTTCTAATTATCTTACCACAACTACCAGACCAACCTATCATTGCATCGTATCTATCTTTGTAATCAGGTTCAAATATCTCTTCTGTCTTTCCGTTTTTGTAACTGCTCATTCCAGTAAATACAACATCAGGACTTCCTTGTAAATTGTCATTTATAATCTTTAATGCATTCTCATTTAATAGCCAATCATCACTATCTACATACATCACATAATCAACATCATCATCTAAATGTAAATATGCTTCATTTCTTGCTCCACCATTTAATCTTTTTTGTTTTAACTCAATTACTTTGTGTGGCTTTTTTAATAACTTTTTTGCTATCTTCACACTATTGTCTGTACTACAATCATCTACAAATATTATCTGGTAATTTTTATAAGTTTGTTTTAATACACTTCCTATTGACTTTTCTAACCAATTCTCATAATTACAATTAGGGATAATAACACCAATTTTGTAATTTCTTACTTCTGGTATATTATCCCAATCTTTGTCTTCTATATTTGCTTTCTTAATACAAGGAATATCATAATCAGTTAAGTTTACATCTACTATATCTAATTCATTTATATAATCTTTATGAATACAATGTATATCTAACTTTAATAATTCTTCTAATGTTTCATTGTCAAACACATATATTAATTCATATTTACTTTTATCTATTCTATTAATTGTATTTTTATCGACAACTACTTTCATTATTTCTCCTTTATACTTGTTCTTACATATCCACTTACAGACATTCTTTCTTTCTTACTTGGTAAACCACTTGCTTTATTTAAATCATTATATTTCCTTGTTATTTTTCTTACTTTTAATTCTTCTCTTTCTAAGCCTTCTTTATCTCCACTTGCTCTTAATAATATTGTTGCTTCTTTATGCTTTTTAGCTTCTAATTCTAATCTTCTTTGTAATTGTGTTCCTTCATATAATGTATAATGTTTTCCTTCAAAATCAAAGCCTTTTTCATTTTCTTCTTTTATTTGTTCTAATTGTTCATCTGTATATAATGGTTTACTTATTCCTATTACTATATTAAATGGCTCGTGGTAACAATTCAATTCACTTATTGGTCTAAAACTATCGCTATTTAAATGTAAATCATAAGTTCTATTTTTTATATCTTTTGCATATCCATCTGTTTGTAGCTTTTCATACTCTTCATTACTAAATTGTCTACCTTGTGCTTCTGCATGGTCAGGTGCAGGATAACTATGTACACTTATCTCTACACCATCAGCACCATACTCTTCACCGAATATTCTATTGGTTTCATTATTAACAGTTCTTATACCATCCATTATGTTCATACGAACTGCACTATCTAATCTTCTTCTTTTTCCACTTTCATATGTTACCATGCCATTATAAGCTAATTCTTTCATTGTTTTTCTCATTGCAGAATAATATGTATCTTTGCCTTGTACAATACTTGTAATAGCTTTATCTATTACTTCATTGTAAGTTTCTTGAATATTTCTAAACTTTCCATCTACAATGTAGCCTACCATTGTTGTCTTACTTATATTCTTATATAAACCTGCTGTGATATTTGCCATTGCTGTTACTTGTCTTTGTAATGCTATATCTTTTTTATATGGTATAAAATCTATATTTCTATATTTATAGAACTCTTTTGCAAATTGTTTATTACTTTTAGCAACCTCTTCAAATATTTTGTAAATATCTTCAACATTTTTTCCTGTTAACTTTGCTAACTTTTCTGCTATATCTTTATAACTACCACCATATTTCAATATCTGTCCTAATTGGTATGCTTCACTAGGTTTTATTAACGATATTGCTAATATCTTATCACCTATCTCTTTTAATATTTTAGAGTTTATATCATCA
>AUXO011020181.1_pt1 | contig 11960 bp, 15 predicted proteins | sample 768731 | NCBI WGS metagenome assembly AUXO01 (sample SAMN02715735, study PRJNA202380) | gut metagenome | biome: sheep rumen | host: Ovis aries | place: New Zealand: Palmerston North | reverse complement strand
TCCCAAAACTGACCAACCTTTGTTGAAAACCCTACATAGTTAATTGCTCTGTACACATCAGCAGGAGAATAACTCACTCCATACAGTGTACAATCAAAGAACTCATTGTCATCTGCAATTGCATCATCCCAAAATGTTTCTGGAGCGTTTGCTCTTATTGTTTGGTAAACCTTTTCTTCGTTTACGCTTGTTCTTAACTCTACATGTCTTTCGTTCCTGTATTCGATAACATTGAATAACATCTTTTTGTCTCCTTTTCTACTTTTCGTTTTTTATTCTTTCTACATTTGTCAACATGATAATCAATAAACGCTTTTTAGCGTAACCATACATACTGTTTAACTCATCAACATCATCTGTTACACACATTCTGTTTATGTTACCATTCAACATATCTAGTTGAACATCAAGTTCTTGTTTTTGTTGTTTACTTAATCCCATTTTGTTTTCCTCTGTTATAAATAACTTACATTTAGTTGAGTACACGAAGTGTACGAAACTAAATAAGTTATATAACTCTTAACCCTTATATATTATATATATATTATATTATATATATTATATTATATATGTCAAGGATTTTTGTTGTTTTATCCAACTGTTAAATTTGTAAAAAACGTATAGTTTTCACTTGTGAATAACACCTGCATATCGTTTCCTATGTATTTTTCATATTCTTTTGTTTCACAGAAAAAGGTTGCATTTGAACTCCTTTCTGCTACCTCTTCTGCTGTACACTTTAATACTTTTCTTAAAACCATTACATCACTGTTTTCGTAAACAATCCACTCTAAATCACTTTGAGTAACATTCAGAGTGCTTAACGCTTCCCAAAACGTTAATTCTTGGTCAACCATTAAATTTACTACAACGTAACTCACATACATTTTAGTGGCATTAGGAGCATCTTTGCAAAAGTAAGCAATATACTTTTTGAACCACTCTTTTTCTTCATCTGACAACAGAAGGATTTCACCTACAGTTAGTTGTTCTGCTTCTTCTATTACCTCTACATTACTTTGAAGTGCATCTATTTTGTTGTGGAGTTCCACATTTTGCTTTTCTAGGTATTCTACCTGTTGTTGTAATTCACTGATTTGTTCATATACGTTATTTGCTGTGTAACCATTTGTTGTATGACCAGTTGTAAATACTTGTACAGCAACAAATAGTATTAACATAAAAGAAGCTATAACTAATAAAATGTTGATTGAGAAGTCATCTTTTCCTTTCCCCATACAACCTCCTTAAATACAATCATGTAATTTCAGCAAAAAGGGGCTTTTGGTGTCGGGGTGGTATATTTGCCTACCTCCAACCCAATCGCCCCATTTTAACCCTAAAGATTAAATGTGTGCTTTGCTTTCAAGGTATCAGATGGGGTTTACCTTTCCTGCTCAAGCCTTTGTTTATCCTTGGGGAGAAAACCATAGAAGGAAATACCTATACTGTCAGAACGGTCATCGTCATACATATACTTGATACCATTCTTATCGGTCAGCACACCTTTCTTCTTTTTCCCAACATCATAGTTTATTATCATATCCTTTCTGCCGTGTTTAACATTCCAAAGAATTGTTGGGTATTTTTCGGAAGGTAAACCAAAAGCGTTCTCTCTTGGTTTGCTTGTACCAACTACAGCAGATTTCCAAGCCCTAGTGTCCACAGAGAACACAGGTATGTCTTGTTCAGACATTACATCAACGATTATGGTGTTTAAAGCACCGATAGACTTAATGTAGTCTATGTTTAGAAATCCTTTACTCTGTAGCCTTATCCTCTCAATAATGCAGGTAACATCAGATGAAGGATAATGCTTGAGAACAGTGGAAAGGATTTTGGTAAGCGTTTGTCTGATACATTTACGTTTCTCAAAGTTTGTTTTCAGATGTTCAGTGTAGATGTTGTACACATGGAGTTGTTTACCATTCTCTATGTTTACGGTAACACCACTGTTCTTTAACGACTGGTCTATGCCAATTACAACTTTAGCCATACCTACCACCATTTACTGTGTTCGGAAATATGAGTTCTTCCATTGTTTACATTAAAGCAAGCATCTTTCATTGCGCATTTGCTTGCCATCTTACAAGAATACACATCACATTTCTTTGGACGTTTCGGCATGATATGTTCTTCAATGAACTTTTGATAAGCGACATAAATGTCATCAAGTCTGTCTCTGTAAGGAGCAACAACATCGGGTTCATAATCATAAACAACGGTTCTGAACTTTTGGTCATTCTTACTGTCTAACAGAGTAAAACCTTTCTTGTAGTCTAAATCAGTAGGGTCATTAAGGTTACCTTTTGCTTTTTGGAGCAGGTACATGTACAACTGCAACTGTTTATGACCACTGGCATGTTCAAACCGTTTTTGGAAACTGAAACTGTTCATGCTTTTGATTTCCACAACCATAGCACCTTTGTAAAATTCGGGAATACGAACAACAATGTCGGGAGTGTAAGAAAGCATGTACTCTTTATCGAACCTTGTTCTGTCACAGGTCTTTGCTTTTGCGTAACCTGCTCTAATGAACAAACGTTGCCACTTCTCATGTACAGCGTTACCTTCTTCAAAGATACGCATAAGGTCAACTGGTGTTTGTTCACCCTGCAACTGTTTATATACAAGTGAAAGGATTTGTTGTCTGATACAGAAAGAATCATCACCTTTGTCGATGATAGCAGAAGCGTGAAGACCTACACGCTCTTGGCTCTCCAAGCCCCTTGTCATTACATCATGTACAAACTTTGTTTCCTCATCAATATCTTTGTCCAAGTAGAACATTCTGTTTAGTATGGCATCAAGCCTTTTACCTTCTGTGGACTGGATTGAAGCACCAGTCTTTATTGCATCACTTTTAATGCTGTCTATTAAACCCATAAGACCTCCTTTTGTATTTGCAACAAACAGGGCTAGGGGGATTTGAACCCCCAAATACAGCAGTCAAAGTGCTGTGCCTTAACCGTTTGGCGATAGCCCTAAAGGAGAGGTTTAATCCTCTCCGTATAACTTATGGTTTACAAGGTCTTCCAACAGTGTGACTTCTTCTCTGCTGTAAACATCAAATGTGACAGATGCGTCAGATGAGTAGGTGTCATACAGTTCTTTTGCCTTGTCAACGTACCACTGTGCTTTGTGCAAATCCTGCACACCATTCTTATTCTTGTGTCTCCAAATGTACTTGTAAGCGTTGCATACACAGAAGTTGTAAACAGCCTGCACACCAAAGCAAACAAGCATACTCTCGATACACTCAATGGAGCAGGTATCAGCATAATAGGTGGGATGGCTGACTTCATTGTCATATTTCATTTCATAATCAGAATCAGTTTCCTCTGCATCTTCTTCTGCGTCACCACACATAAGGTCACACATATCTTCCTCGGTGAGATTTGTAAATTCAGCACCCATTATTCTTCCTCCTCTCCCCAGTCATCCTCAATATCCTCAAGGTCAACTTCTTTCTTCTTGCGCTTGCTGTACATTTCTGCTCTCTGCTCCATGAGTTCTTTTCTGATAATGGGAACATCATCAAAGGAAACAAAGCCACGGTCAAAGAAGCAAGGGATTTCACATTCACCATAAGGATTGTTTACCTTGGACTTCTCCACCTTACACTTCATAATGAAGCCTACCTTTTCATTTGCGGCAGAGTTCTTGGGGTTCTTGTTAGGTATCTCAATCCAAGCACGTCTTGCAACCCTAATCTTAAGGCTGTCTGCATGTTGGAGTTTATGACCACCCATGGTATGTGTTTGCTCACCAAAAGGCAAAGCACCAATCTTATCTCTTATCTGATTGACAAAGATGATTGTTGTACCAGTGTTCTCGATAATCTCCTCGATTGTGGGAAGATTTTTTGTGAACAGTCCTGCAACACCACCAACCTTTTGCTGTTCAATGCTATCCTTGTCTGCGGCTTTCAGAACCTTCTCAAAGTCATCCTTGGGAATCATACTGGGAACACTATCAACACAGATAAGTGGAATACCTGCTTGACTGAACTTTACAATCTTGTTGAAAGCATCCTCACCATACTTTGCACGATAGATGAGCATTTGTTTAGGCTGATTACCAAATATCTCTGCACGTTTTGCATCAAACGTATTGCCTGTGACAATAATCTTGTCGTTCTTTCTCATCACCCACATAGAACTAGGAACAGTAAAACAATACTTCTTCCCATCCGTTGTTTTGTAGGGTTCAATCCAAATCTTTCTTAAACTAGCAATTTTACTTTTCTTGCCGCTACACACAATATAAGATAAGTTTTTAATTTCGACAAAATGGTCATCAATTTTGCTTTTATTACCAATTCTATCTCTTGTTGTAATATAAGCGGCGTAACCATTTGCGGTATAGGCAAATTGAATAAAATCTGCATCACTTTTGCTATTTGAGCAAAAACTAGGCATATGACCTACTTCAAACTGGCAACCATCCCAATGCTTCATTTCATCAAGAACAACCATCAGTTGTTTCTTTGACATATCATACCATCCTTGCGGATAATGCTTTGCTCTAAATGGTGCATAAAAGATAAAGAAGTTGTTCTTCTTACGGTAAGGAATTTCACACTCATTAAGCAACCATTCAAGTCTTTTTATCTTGCGTTTCTTTTTTAAACCAATATAACACAGAGTTGTATTATTCCTAAAAGAACCATCAGCAAAAACAGCAACCATCAAACGGATTACTTCATCCGACAAATCAATTCCTTTACCATTGTAATCAAATGTTTTAGGAACATTGCCACAGAAGCCATCTTTATTTCTTTCATAGGCTTCTCTTATCTCATAAAACGGTTTAACCATCAGTTTAGGATTTTTACTGGTAGTTTTGTAAACAACCCTGTGTCCGTCAGAAACACACATTTCCATTCTTTGTGAGTACACTTGCCACAAATAATCTGCATCACCAACATAATACTTCTCTGGAACAACTAACTCTGCCGTTCCGTCAGCATTGTATTGTAATACTTTCTCTCCATCTGTGTAGTCACCAATTCTCTTCCACTCTCTACCGTTGAAATATTCCGTGTCACAGTCTACGCAACCCTCAATGGGAATATCCAAGCAAAGACTGTGCATGGAACACAGGTGGTAAACAAGAGTAGTTTTGCCTGCCGCTTCACCACCATAGATTTCAACAATCCTTCCTTCGGGCATCCCACCACCGATAATCTCATCCAAGTCATCAAGACCAGTAGACCATCTGTTTATCTTGAGGTTTGCCTTTTCAGAACCGAGAGTGTAAATAGAACCCTCTCCATCCTTTTTGTTGATTGCGTTACACAGAGCAATGATTTTAGACTTATCTGTTTTAGCCATTCTTGCTACGTCCTTTCATTTTACCCTGCTTGCGAAGTTCCTCCATTCTCTTTCCTGCGGCTTCCTTAAACTCATCAGAAACCTTTTTAGGAGGGCTAACCTTAATCCACTTTGTAGGTACATGAGCAACGACACTTCCGTCATAATTCTCATCTACAATCTTGCACTCATGGGGAAACTTCTCTGCAAGGTTTTTAATCCTTGTTACATATCTTCTTTGGCTGAAACAAACTGTAGCAACTTCTGAATCACGACAGAACTCAATGCAGTTCTCTCCATTGTCAATCACCCTGTTGCAATCTTCCAGTTCCATTTCAGACATTTTTGCTTTTTGCTTTGCCATATTCTCTCCTAGCCGTTGTAGGCTCTCTCCAAGTCATTCATGTGAGAAATGAAACTCACATACTCTTTGCTCTGCTCACCCTCCAAGAGTTCAAAGTTCTCTCTAAAAGTATCAGCAGGGAAGGTTTCAGTAGAACCATCAGTGTACAGAACAGTTGCACTCTTATTCTTTGCGTCAACATGAGTGACAATAACAAAGAAGTTTGTAAGACGCTCTCTGTAATAACGTCCAAGTAAGATTAACTCCTGTTTCATGCGTTCCTCCAATATCTCCAAACGATTACATCACTGTAGGGAACATAAAGTTCTCCACAATCAAACATGCGCTCACCATACTTTGTTACAAAGAAAACTGCTTTTCTCTGATAACCAATCTTATCAATGATTTCAACAGTGACACCAATGTCGGGGATTTCCTGCTCTGCTTGCATCCAAAGACACATTTGTTTCTTCTCTGCTACAAGCAGTGGATTGCCACCATCTGACTCTTTGTGGATTACATACCCTTCGTTTGTCAGTTCTTTGATAACATTGTCAAGCACATAACTGTTTAACACACTGCGAGGATGGATAATGTAAATATCTTCCTCTCCTGCCTTTTCGATAAAGCCTTTTTCGATACCAAAAGCAATCACACTCATTTATTCAAAAGCCTTTCTTGCCGCTTCATACACAGCACTGTAAATCGTCTTATGCAGTTTATCGTAGTCAACCTCAAGGGTGACAGTGATTTCATGCGGCTGTGCAACCATGGGAACTTCCTGTGCAGGCTGTTCTTCTACAACCTGCTCTTGCTCTGCTTTTTCTTCCTTCAACTCATAACTCTCTCTTTTGATGTTGAACAGCAAATCGAACATCATTGCATCAGTAGGGCTGAAAGTACCATATGACAACTTCTTGGACAGATAGGAACGAGTTCTTCCCATTTGTTCAGAAGCATCACAACGTTCCAAGCCACGCTTCTTAAGTTCTGCATCAACTGCATTTACATCCACTGCAAAGTTTCTAGGTGACGGTTTTGACATTTTTAAATCCTCCTCTTACAAAAAAGTAAGTTTACACTACATAAGATACAATAGCATAAACTTACTTAATTGTAATTGATATATTTTAATATGTTTTACGTTTTTGTTGATGTTTGTTATCTTACTTCTCTTGCCATCAGTGTACTGTTGTATTTGGTAACCCTAGAAATGTATTCTGACTTATCAAAACTACCTGCACCACATTCAGAAATAAGTTTCAGCACCTTTACGTTCACAACACGAGACTTACATCTGTCATAGAAGTTATCCCAAGAAGTAAACACTCCATTGTTCTTACGCTCTGTGACAATCTCAATAGCGGCTTTCTCACCAACACCTTTGATTTCTGCAAGCCCTTGCTGTAGACAAGGTTCTCCTTCCACCTTTCGGATTTTGGTCTTCACATCGGAATAGTTTATGTGTGGAAGGAAAACAACGTTTCCTGCTTGTGCGGCTAATGCACAGCATTTATAGTAAACATCTTCGTTTGGTGCGTACTTTATCTTTCCGAACCAAAAGTACAGAGGATAGTGTACCTTGTAGAACATTTCTTCTACAGACAGCAGACTGTAACCACATGCATGTCCTTTGTTGAAACCATACATGTCTGTTGCAGATGTGAATATCTGCTCTGCCTGCTCTCTCTTAAAGCCATTCTTCATTGCACCCTCAATGAATATGTCATGCAGTTCCTTTTTTGTTTGATTGAACTTTTCACGCTTTTCGGGAGACATGGCTTTTGAACCATCCATCTTCATAACCTTATCAGCATCAGTCCACTTCATACCACCAAGGAACACACAGATTTGCTGTACCTGCTCTTGGTAAATGATTGTGCCGTAAGTGTCTTTCGTAAGGTCGTAATACAGAAGGTCTTTCACACTCTCCTCGTTACGCTTGTTCTCTGCAAACTGTTCGGGCATACCAGTTGACAGTGCGGCAGGCCTGTTCATAGCGTTTGCGGCAATAATGTCATCAAACGTAGAACAGTCAATCTCCTGCAACATATCTCTCACAGTCTTCTTATCAAACTGGAAAATACCTTGTGTGTCTCCTCTGTGGAAAGCATCAAGGATTGCAGGGTCGTTTACTGCTTCATCATAGTTTACAGTCACACCAGTGAGTTTTCTCAACTCACCAATTTCCTCCATGGTGTTCAAACCAAGAAGGTCAAACTTGATGACACCGATTGCTTCAATGTCATTCAAATCATAGTTGGTGTAAACGTCACCAGTTTTGCTATCTGTTCTCAAAGCAGTGTAATCAAGAATATCACCACCAGTTACAGCAACACCTGCGGCATGTGTGCCAATGTATCTTACCTTCTGATACAGCTTTGAGAAGTGCAAGAAAATGTTGTCATAACGTTTGTTGTACTCTTTGACAGTAGGATTGTTCAACATAGAGAAATCATCAAGGTTTCCATCTGCATCAATGTATTCGTTACACAGAGATTTGATAAACTTGATTTCTTTCTCATTTACCTTTTTCTGCTCCTCCTCAACATTCTTGTCAGTTGGAAGGTCACAAACCTTTGCCAAGTCGTTAATAAGGTTGTCAACCTTGTACAGACCATAGGAAGCGATTCTAGCGGTATGACCATTGTATTTGTTAATCAAGTAGTCAATTACTTCTCCACGTCTTGCAGTCTCAAAGTCAACATCAATATCAAACAACTGTACTTTATCTTTACGCATGAATCTACGGAAGTCAAGACCAAACAACAAACTGTCTACTTCTGTAATACCCATTGCATAAGCAATCAAACAGTTGCAAGCAGAACCTCTACCACATCCAACAACAATTCCCTGTTCCTTCGCCCAGTTCACATAGTCAGCAACGATAAGGAAGTAAGAGGAATACCCAAGTGTTTTCACAACATCGTATTCTTCTTTGATGCGGTCAATGTATTCTTTCTTCCACTTACCACGCTTTTTCAGACCTTCCTTGATTTTTGCTTTCAGTTCTTCATCAGCATCATCAGAAGTGTTCGGAAGTATCTGTTGGAAGTCGGCAAACATGTCATCAACAACTTTATCTTCAATCTCTTTCAGATTAGCAATGCACTTCTTACCAAACTTCTTACACTGTTCCTCTGTCTTAAAGTCAGCAGAGTGCATTTTCACAAAACGCTCATACAACTCTCTGTCTGTCGGCATGTAACGTTCTTTGTAGGTTCTTGCAATCTCATCAACATTGTGTCCTGCCATTTCGTGCATCTTAAGGTAGGTGTCAAAATCATCCTTTCTACCTCTGTGTGAGTCAGATGTAAGAATACACTTAATGTCCAACTCTTTTGACAGCATAATCAGTGCAACGTTTACACTTTCCTGCAAACTCTTTTCAGAGACTTTGTATGGCTGTAACTCAATGTAGAAGTCATCACCAAAGATGGACTTCATTTTCTTGAGATACTTTCTTGCCTTATCCATTTCACCCTTCACAATACACTGTGAAGAATAACTGGCAACACATGCAGATGTAACAATCAGACCTTCATGGTATTTCTCCAACAGTTCAAATGTCCAAATTGGATTGTAATACCTCTGCTTGTCACCTTCTGTTTGCAGTGCATTGAGATTGTGATAACCAGTTGGATTCTTGGCAAAAGCACAAAGGTGGTAACCTCTATGCTGTTCTATGTACTTGGGAAGGAAATAACCCTCAACACCAAGAATAGGCTTTATTCCTTCTTCCATACACGCTTTGTAATGCTGTACCAGTCCATTTGTGTTTCCATGGTCTGAAATTCCAAGTGCTGTATGACCCAACTCTTTAGCCAACTTTGCTAATGCTTTTGGTTTATCAAAACCATCATAAGAACTAAACTCTGTATGACGATGTAAATCCATTTAAAATTTACCTCTTTTTGCTTCTTTTACATTTGCGCTTCTGACCCTCTCGTAAGTCTCAATCTCTTTGTTCTTACGAGACAAAACCTTCACACGTTCATTTTCTTCCTTGAACGCTTTGTACTTGTCACAATTTGAGTGACAACCGACACACCTGTCAGAACAATCCTTGCAGGGTGCTTTTGCGTATGTAGCCATATCAACAAATCTCTCCACTATTTAACCCTCTTTGTAAGCATATTGCTCATCTGCTTTCTACAAGTGGGACAAAGCCTAATCAAAGCCCCCTGCTTTTCGTTTTTACCAACAGTAACAGCATACACATCGTCTGTTCTGCCACAACCATTACACTCATCACCTACAGCAGTTCTCTGAATCTTTATCATCTTGTCTCCCCAATAAATTGATAGTGTTCACAACAATAGGTTTGTAGGTCTTCAATCCAAACTTCAACTCCTGCATGTTTCTCAAAGATATGTACTTTGATAACTTACTAGGGTCTGTGAAGTAATTCTTTTGTGTACCAATCAGAGTTCTTCCAAACGGATGCTCTGCATTTGTTTCTTCGATACCAATGTCATAAAAGTCTGCACAACCACATACATTGTAACAGGATATGTTTGCCTGCATTACAAATATGTTTATTTCAGAAATGGAACAATTTGGAAGCACAGAAAGGATTCTGTTTAGTAGGACAAGATACACTGGCAAATCTCTCGATAACTCAACCGTTCTCATGTAGACACTACACAACTTCCACTTCATACGCTTGTCATGTCTTGAGAACGTCATTGAGATTAGGTTTCCACCTTTTGAATAATTTCTTGTCTCAAAATCAATCATGCAACATGTTTGTGAAGAAGTTGCAAGATAAGCACGAAAATCAGACAGTCTATCTTCATCCAGTACATCGTTTATCGTCCTTGTTATCTTGTTCTTTTTGAAACCAAGCAGTGACACATCTGTCACACAATCATAACTGTCAAACGTTAAGCGTAGGTTGTCAATGTAACCGAGAACACCAACAGTGTAATCGAGATAATCTTCGGGATGCTTTACAATCTCTCTAGGTAGGTTGTAAATGCAGTCATCAAAGTTTTTAAAGTTAAGAGTGTTCATCCTTTTTTACCAACAAACGGTGGGTATATTTCAACCCACCGTTATATGTGTTACTTAATCCCAGTCATCGTCCTCGTCATCATCGTCTTCCCAGTCATCCTCTGCCTTGTCTGCTTCCTCAAGCAGTCGGATGTAATACTTTTCAGACTTCTTCGGCTCTACATCAATCTTTCTCTCCTTGCAGAGTTTGTAGAGTTCCTTTGCAGACATTTCAGAGTAATCAACCTCATCATCGTCATCATCATCGTTTACAAGGGTGGTGAAAGGAAGTTCCTCCTCGTCCTCATCATCGTCATCAGCAACACGCTTGTTTGCCTTTGCCGCCTTGGACTTGGACTTCATCTTTCCATCGTTCTCATACTTCTTTGACAGTTCATCGGGATATGCCTGCTCAAGAATCTCAAGAAAAGCACTCTCGGAAAGGGGCTTTGCTTTCTTGTTCTTGAACTGGTTCTTATCCATAGGCATTACAGAATACTGGGTGTTCTGCTGTTTGCCAGTTCTCTGAATCATAAAGTCTCTGTCAAGCAGAGAGCCGTAGGTTTCGTATGCCGCAATCACAGCACCGATAGGAGAGCAGTTGTTCATAGGGTACATGAAAATCTTGACCTCTGCGGCATCGTAATCCCATACATACCACACATACTGACTTCTTGTTCTCAAGCCCTCCTCATCACAGTAAGGACAATCCCTACCAAAAATCTCTTGACAAGGAACATTGATGTTTGCTTCATAACTGTCGTGGAACACAACCTCAAAGCCCTCATCTGCTTCTGTGAGGAAGCGTACACGCTTTTTGTCACCGTCCTTCACATAGAAGAACTTACTTCTGCTACTGCCAGACTTCTGTGCGTCTGCCTTGATTTTGTCAAGTAAACCTGCCATTTTCAATCTCCTTTGTTTTTCATCTTTTGCAGTTCTTGCATAGTCTTTTGGTACATCTTGTCGAATGTTTCTTTTGTTGACTCACCACAGTCTTTAATGCCTTTGAGATATTTCCAACGAACAACTTTGTCGGGAAATATGCTTTTCAGATATTCATAACCCTTTTTACCACAGGAATCGTTATCTAAAGCACAGATAATGTATTTGACTCCTGCATCACGGAGTTTCTTTTCCTGTTCCCTAGACATTTTCCAACCAAGGATTGCAACAACATTCTCAACACCATACTGAACAAACTTAAGTCTGTCCATATATCCCTCTACAACAAAAACATAAGAACAACCTTTGTAATCGCCAACCAGTGTGTTTCTTCTCATAAAACCACCGTTATAGAGGTATTT
>AUXO013988506.1_pt1 | contig 11961 bp, 8 predicted proteins | sample 768731 | NCBI WGS metagenome assembly AUXO01 (sample SAMN02715735, study PRJNA202380) | gut metagenome | biome: sheep rumen | host: Ovis aries | place: New Zealand: Palmerston North | reverse complement strand
TCGATAAGCTCGACTTCGCTGAGGAGAACGACCGTATCTGGGGTAAGAAGGTAGTCACCGACGCTGGCGACTCAGAGAATATGCAGAAGGGTCAGATCGTTACTGCTCGCAAGCTGCGCGACGAGAATTCTATGCTGAAGCGCCGTGACCTGAAGCTCGTTCAGGTTCGTGATGCCGTACCTGCTACCTCAACTCAGATCCTGCAAGGTATCACCCGTGCCGCTCTGCAGACCAAGTCGTTCATGTCTGCTGCATCATTCCAGGAGACTACGAAGGTGCTCAACGAGGCTGCCATCCGTGGTAAGGAAGACCGTCTGGAAGGTATGAAGGAGAACGTGATTGCCGGTCACCTGATTCCTGCTGGTACTGGTCTGCGTGAGTTCGAGAAGATTATTGTAGGTTCTAAGGAAGAGTATGAGCGCATGCAGGCTAACAAGAAGAATGTGCTCGACTTCGCTGAGGAGCCCGTTCTCGACGAGAAGTAAGTTGTTGATATTAACTCATGAATAAAGTAAGGCACCGTCGCATGCTGTTGTGGCGGTGCTTTTCTCACTAAAAGGATGAAGAAACTGTATATTGAGACCTATGGCTGTCAGATGAATGTGGCCGATTCTGAGGTGGTTGCCTCTGTCATGCAGATGGCAGGCTATGAGGCCACCGACGATGTAGACCAGGCTGATGCCGTGTTCCTGAACACCTGTTCCGTGCGCGACAATGCTGAGCAGAAGATTTATCATCGGTTGGATGCCCTCGATGCCATGCGTCGCAAGCGTCCGTTGATTATCGGTGTTTTGGGATGTATGGCAGAGCGTGTGAAGGACGACCTGTTGGAGCATCATCATTGTGACTTGGTGGCAGGTCCTGATGCTTATCTGTCGCTTCCCGACCTCATTGCCCAGGCTGAGACAGGCCATAAGGCCATCAATATCGAGCTGTCTACCAGTGAGACCTACAAGGACGTGGTGCCCCAGCGTTTACATGGTGCCAAGATTGGAGGGTTCGTCAGCATCATGCGTGGCTGCAACAATTTCTGCCATTACTGCATCGTGCCTTACACCCGTGGTCGTGAGCGTAGCCGTGATTTGGAGAGCATCCTTCGCGAAGTGCGCGATTTGCGCGACCGTGGTTTCAAGGAAGTGACGCTGTTAGGCCAGAATGTCAACAGCTACCGCTTTGAGGAGATAGGTTTCCCTGAGTTGCTGCGTCGTGTGGCCGAAGAGGTTCCCACCATGCGTGTGCGTTTCACCACCTCGCATCCTAAGGATATGAGCGACGAGACGCTGCATGTCATTGCAGAGATGCCTAACGTTTGCAAGCACATCCATCTACCTGTACAGAGCGGTAGCAACCGTATCCTTCATCTCATGAACCGTAAGTATACCCGTGAGTGGTATCTTGACCGCGTGGCCGCTATTCGTCGTATCATCCCCGACTGCGGTCTCTCTACCGACATCTTTGTGGGTTATCATTCTGAGACGGAGGAAGACCACCAACTCTCCCTCTCGCTGATGCGTGAGGTGGGTTATGACTCCGCCTTTATGTTCAAGTATTCCGAGCGCCCTGGAACCTACGCCTCCAAGCACTTGCCCGACGATGTTCCTGAAGCTGAGAAGATTCGTCGTCTCAACGAGCTCATTGCCCTACAGACTGAACAGTCGGCCATTGCCAACAAGCGTGACGAGGGTAGGGAGTTTGATGTCTTGCTCGAAGCGTTTTCCAAGCGTAGCCGTGAACAGCTGATGGGACGTACCGAACAGAACAAGGCTGTTGTGGTCGACAAAGGTACGCATCATATTGGCGAGACGGTACGTGTGCGTATTACCCATAGTACAAGTGCAACTTTATTCGGCGAAATATTATGAGAGAGTTCCTTCAAGTCCTGAAACGGTTCCTTCCGCCTTACAAGAAGTTCATCGTTCTTTCTGTCATTGCCAACGTGATGTCAGCATTGCTGAACATCTTCTCGTTTGCTGCCATCATCCCCATCCTTCAGATTCTCTTTCAGACAGGCGACTCAGAGAAGGCTACCGCCCTCATGGCGTGGGACTGGGGCAATATCCAGGAGGTGTTGATGAACAATATGAATTTCTATGTCAGCCAGCTGATCGACGATTACGGAGCTACAACCACACTCTTCCTTATCGGTATGTTCTTGGCGGGCATGACTCTTTTCAAGGTGACAGCTTACTATCTTGGTGGTGCCCTGCTGACACCCATCCGTACAGGTGTGGTTCGCGACATCCGTAACCTGATGTACAAGAAAGTGACAGCCCTGCCTTTAGGATTCTTCTCAGAGGAACGTAAGGGTGATATTATTGCTCGCATGAGTGGTGATGTACAGGAGGTGGAGACTTCCGTCATGTCATCGCTCGACTTGTTGATGAAAGACCCCATCTTGATTATCTGCTATTTCGTCACACTGATAGCCATCTCTTGGGAGCTCACCCTATTTACCGTCACCCTCATCCCCTTGGTCATCTGGCTCATGGGACTGGCAGGTAAGAGTCTGAAACAGAAGAGCGTCAGGGCACAATCCCTTTGGAGCGACACCATGAGTGTGCTGGAGGAGACCTTAGGTGGCTTGCGCATCATCAAAGCTTTCTGTGCAGAGCAGAAGATGAACGATAAGTTTTCCCGTATCAATGACGAGTACCGCAACCAGCTCACCCGTGTCCATTTGCGCATCCAGCTGGGCCATCCCATCAGTGAGTTCCTAGGCACCCTGCTGGTCGTCATCGTCCTGTGGTTCGGAGGTGTTCTGGTGCTGAACTATAATGTCTTCACTGGTCCCATCTTCATCTACTACATGGTCATACTCTATTCCATCATCCACCCCTTGAAGGAGTTCTCCCGTGCAGGCTATAACATCCCCAAGGGACTTGCCTCTATGGAGCGCATCGACAAGATTCTGATGGCCGAGAATACCATCAAGGAGCCTGACAGTCCCAAACATCTGCCTGTCTTCGAGCGTGAGATTACCTTCCGCGATGTCTCGTTCCGCTATGGCGAACAGTGGGTTCTGAAACATATCAACCTGACTATTCCAAAGGGCAAGACCATTGCCATCGTGGGACAGTCTGGTTCCGGCAAGTCTACGCTTGTTGACCTTATTCCCCGCTACTATGATGTTCAAGAGGGTGAGGTTCTCATCGATGGCGTCAATGTGAAGGATCTGGGCATACAGGACCTGCGCCAGCTCATTGGCAATGTGAACCAGGAGGCCATCCTCTTCAACGATACCTTCCGTAATAATATCTCCTTTGGAGTCGAAAAGGCTACCGACCAGCAGATTGCTGAGGCTGCCAAGATCGCTAATGCCTACGATTTCATCATGCAGACAGAACATCAGTTCGAAACCAATATCGGTGATAGGGGAGGTCGCCTAAGCGGTGGGCAGCGTCAACGTGTGTCCATAGCCCGTGCCATTCTGAAGAATCCGCCCATCCTGATACTCGACGAGGCCACTTCGGCTTTGGATACGGAGAGCGAACGCTTGGTACAAGATGCCCTCGAGCGATTAATGAAGACGCGTACCACTGTTGCTATTGCCCATCGTCTGTCTACCATCAAGAATGCTGATGAAATCTGTGTCCTACACGAAGGTCAGATTGTCGAGCGCGGCACCCACGACGAGCTGCTCGCTATCGATGGCTACTATAAGAAACTGAACGACATGCAATCACTCTGATCACAAGTTACATGAAGCAACGCGTACTATATCTGCTCAAGACCTATCTGCTGACGGTCGTGCTGTTCATGGTCGCCAAGCCTTGCTTTATGCTGTACAATTCAGCAGGCCACCCGTTTGCCTTCACCGATGTCTTTCACGTCCTCTACCATGGGCTGAGCCTCGACCTGTCAATGTCACTCTACCTGCTTATCATTCCTTTCCTGACAGCTGTCGTTAGCATCTTTGCTGGTGGAGCCAAACCCCTACGCCTGTTCCTCAAGGGCTACAACCTGCTCATTGCGGTGGTCTTAGTGCTGGCCTTTGTGGCTGATACCAGCCTTTATGAGTTCTGGGGCTTCAAGCTCGATGCCTCCTGCCTGCAGTATTTGGAGACGCCCACCGAGGCTATGGCCAGCGTGTCGTGGGGTTATCTACTGCTTCGCCTGCTTGCACTCATTCTACTGGGTGTCCTGTTCTACTGGCTCTTTACCCATCCCCGTTTTGATATCACGCGGAGTCGTCACCGCATCCTGGAGAGTTGCTGTGCACTGGTGCTCATCCCCCTGATGGTCATTGGCATCCGTGGTGGTTTGGATGAATCGACCACCAACATCGGACAGGTGTACTATTCAGACAACCAGTTCCTGAATCACTCAGCAGTCAATCCCGTATTCAATTTCTTTGCCTCTTTCGAGAAGTCGGCCAGCCATATTGTTGACTACGATTACTATACCCAGCAGGAGTGCGACCATCTGATGGATGGCCTGTATCCTGCTGCAGCTGATTCTACTGTCAGCCTGCTCACTACCAGACATCCTGACATTGTCGTCATCCTGATGGAGAGTGCTGGCGAGATATTCAGCGAAGCCATGCCTAACCTGCAGCGCTTGAAGCAGGAGGGCATCAACTTCTCCCGGTGCTATGCCAACTCCTGGCGTACCGATCGTGGCACGGTGTGTACCTATAGCGGCTACCCCTCGTTCCCCACGTCATCGGTCATGAAGATGCCTAAGAAGACTCATGGGCTGCCTAGCATTGCGCGTACGCTGCAGCGTGAGGGCTATCATACTACTTATATCTATGGTGGTGACATCAATTTCACCAATATGCGTAGTTATCTGGTGGGTACAGGTTTCAGCCAATTGGTTTGGAAGAAGGACTACAGCCGTGCTGAGCAGCAGACCTCCGAGTGGGGTGTACGTGACGATATCACTTTCGACACTCTCTATCAGCTGCTCACCACAGGACAGTCGCCCCAGCTCATCGGTTTCTCCACCCTGAGCAGCCATCAACCCTGGGATGTACCCATCCACCAATATGACGATGAGGTACTCAATGCCTTCTACTATCTGGACCAGTGCATTGGGCGTTTCATCGACAAGCTGAAGAATACCGACCGATGGGCTAATACGCTCATCGTCCTGTTACCCGACCATAGTATGGATGGCGATGGGATAGACCAGTCTCATCCGCGTCGTAATCTTATTCCTATGGTGTGGACAGGTGGTGCGGTCAGTCAGCCGTTTGAAGTCTCGAAGATTTGCAATCAGACTGATATGGCCGCCACGCTGCTTGCCCAGCTGGGGTTGCCTTATGACGACTTCAAGTGGAGTCGCAATGTGTTAGGTAGCAACTACCGCTATCCGTTTGCTTTCCATACCTATAATAATGGCTTCTCGCTCGTCGACTCGACGGGATTCATGGCCTACGACCTCGACTCCAGGAAAGTCATTGCTGACACAGGTTCCGATGTTACCCGACTGGAGCGTATGGGCAAGGCTATTCTGCAATCGACAACAAAGGACTTAAAAGATTTGTGACGTGATGGTAGACCTTCGACGTTTAGGACTTTTGGCCCCTCTGGCTGCCACCTGCTGCAATCTGCTGCTGGCCTATGCCGTCTATTTCTTGGCACGCGTCGTCTACCTGCTGGTCAACTACTCCTACTTTAGCCAGGGCCTGACGTATAGCCATCTGCTGGAGATGTTTGGTGGTGGTCTGGTGTTCGATACGTCAGCTATTCTGGTAACTAACATCCCGTATGTCGTGATGATGTTGTTCCCCTTGCATCTCAAGGAGACTCCCATTTACCAGAAGCTCTGTCGTACCGTATACCTCATCATCAATGGCTTGGCGCTGGCCATTAATCTGTGTGATACCGTCTATTTCCGTTTCACCATGCGTCGCACCACGACGACCGTCTTTGGTGAGTTCTCCAATGAGGGCAATCTGGGTAGTATCTTTCTGACGGAAACCCTGCGCCACTGCTATCTTGTTGTACTCTTCATCATCGTGGTGTGGGCGATGTATCGCCTCTACCGCCCTACATGCCTCAAGCCTGCTGACTACCGCTGGTGGCATTATGATGTGGCCACGCTCCTCTCGCTACTGGCGTTGACACCTTTTGTGGTGGCAGGCATTCGTGGTGGCTTTGCTACCGCTGTACGTCCCATCACCACCTCCAATGCCAACCAGTATGCCAACCGTCCTGTCGAGGCCGCCCTGGTGCTGAATACCCCCTTCTCTCTCTATCGTACCATTGGCAAGGATGTCTTCGTCGTACCCGACTATTTTGCCGACGAACAGCAACTAGAAGCTGTCTATAGTCCTGTCCATGTGCCTATCGACTCCGTGCCAATGGTCAAGAAGAATGTGGTGGTACTCATTGTCGAGAGCTTTGGTCGTGAGTATATCGGAGCCTTGAACCGCACACTCGAGAACAGTCGCTATAAGGGCTATACTCCCTGTATCGACTCGCTCATCAGCAAGAGCATCACCTTCAAATATTCCTACTGTAATGGACGAAAGTCTATCGATGGCATGCCCTCCATCTTGAGCAGCATTCCGATGTTTGTCGAGCCTTTCTTCCTGACACCGGCATCGATGAACCAGGTCAGTGGCTTCGCCTCGTTGCTGGCTGGCGAGGGCTATGAGACAGCCTTCTTCCATGGTGCCCAGCGCGGCTCTATGGGTTTCCAGGCTTTTGCACGCAGCACAGGTTTTCAGCAGTATTACGGGCGCGAAGACTACGAAGCCGACAGCCGTTTTGGTGGGGAGGCTGATTTCGATGGAACGTGGGCCATCTGGGACGAACCTTTCCTGCAGTATTACAGTGCCAAGATGTCGGAGATGAAGCAACCTTTCATGACTGCTATCTTCACCGCTAGCAGCCATCATCCCTTTGTCATTCCTGAGCAGTACAAGGATGTCTATCCTGAGGAGGGCATCGCCATGCATAAGTGCATTCGCTATACCGATATGGCGCTGGGACGCTTCTTCCGTCAGGCTAGTCGTCAGCCCTGGTTCAAGAACACTATCTTCGTGTTGACCAGCGACCATACCAATCTCTCCGACCATCTGGAGTATCAAACCGATCTCGGAGGCTTCTGTTCGCCCATCATCATCTATGAGCCCGGTGTCACCGATCTGAAGCCTGCTATACTTCCGAAGATAGCCCAGCAGATTGATATCCTGCCTACGGTGATGGCGCGCCTACACTATCCGAAACCCTATTTCGCCTTCGGTATCGACGTTCTTAACACGCCTGCTGAAGATACCTGGGCTGTCAACTATCTGAACGGCATTTACCAATATGTCAAGCACGACCATGTGTTGCAGTTCGACGGCACCCATACTCGTGGTGTCTATGCTCTCTCAGACTCGCTCATGCAACACAACCTGTTAGGTGAACATCAACATCAAGCAGAGATGGAACTCGAGTTGAAGGCTATTATCCAGCAGTACATGAGTCGCATGACGACTGATCGTCTGCATCCCTAATTAAAAGATTTATACATATATGAATACGAAAAGACATTTGCTGATGACTCTGGCTGTTGGGCTTGCCCTGAGTGTGCAGGCGCAGACTCCAGCCTTCCCTACAGCTGAGGGCTTTGGCCGCTTTGCTTCGGGAGGACGTGGCGGCAGGGTTGTTGAGGTGACCAATCTCAACGACAGCGGCGAGGGTTCCCTGCGTTGGGCTCTGACAGATGCAGGGCGCGAGAATGCCACCATCGTATTTCGCGTCAGCGGCATCATTACGATAGGCCCTAACCCCCAGCGTAAGGGCGAGAACTCCATCCGTGCCAAGCTTAAGAATGTAACCATCGCGGGACAGACAGCCCCTGGTGAGGGTATCCTGATACGAGGCGGCAAGCTAAACTTGGGTGGCTCCGACAATGTCATCATTCGCAACATTCGTGCCCGTTTGGGTGTTAAGGAACTGGTACGCGAGGATGGTGAAACGGATGCCAGCTACAAGAAGCGGTGCTTCATTGAGGGTGGTGCCATAGGTATTGAAAATGCCCAGAATGTCATCATCGACCACTGCTGCTTCGGCTGGAGTGGAGAAGAGAACATGACCGTCTACGACAACCATTTTACGACTGTTCAGTGGTGCATTGTACATGAGGGTCTCTACGATGCAGGCCATAAGAAAGGTGTGCGAGGCTATGGGTGTCAGTGGGGAGGCTCGCCGGCAACGTTCCATCATAACCTGTTGGCCAACAACGACAGCCGTAGTGCACGTATCAATGGAGCTACAAACCCAAAGGTTGACAAGAACGTGTTTTTGGAATACCAGAACAACGTCAATTTCAACTGGGGACGACGTAACTCGTGCTATGGTGGTGAGAACGAGGCTGGCGAAGGTAGTTCGCATGAATGCAACTTTATGGGCAACTACTATAAGCCCGGTCCTGCCCATCCTGACGACAACGTCTTGATAGAGCTCTCGCAGGCCCGAAAGGGAAAGCAGCTTACAGGACCGTCGCTGTGGTACTTCGCAGGCAATGTGATGGAAGGCCGAAAAACAAAGGACAATTGGAGGCTGATCAGCAACAAGACTGGTTTCGGCATGGAACAGATGAAGCAGCACAAACCCCTCGCCAAGCCCGAGTACGCGAACTACCTCACACCTGCTGAGTCGGCAAAGAAAGCCTATGAGCACGTGCTGCAGAAAGCAGGTACTATTCACCGCGATGCTGTAGAACGGCGTATCATTGAGGATGTGAAAAACGGGACTCCGCGTTATAGCGGGCGGAGTGCCCACCGACAAGGCATCATCGATTCTCCAGCTGATGCTGACGGATGGCCTGCGTATGCTGATGCCATCGCTCCCGCAGACAGTGACCATGACGGCATGTCTGATGAGTGGGAGAAGGCTCACGGACTGAACCCCTCTGACCCTGAAGATGGAAAGAGGGTGGTGTCAAAGGAAGGCTATACTGCCTTGGAAGTCTACCTCAATGGTCTGATGGGGGAGAAGGTGGAAATGATACGTTAGCGATTGCCTGCTAAAGAGTAATCTCGCCTGAGCCGTAGCAGCGATGGTGGTCTGCGTCGTAAATGACGCAGAATTGGCCTGGGGCTACTCCATGAATGGGTGCTTCTGCATGAACCATGTATCTCCCTTCACCCAAAGTCTCTAATCGGGCAGGCAGATAGTCGGGCGTGTGGCGTATTTTCAGCGTGATATCGGTTGGAGGCAGTTGTCCGTTGATACTATGGAAATCATGAATTGGGAAGTGTTGTGTATAGGCACTCTCAGGGTCGTAGCCATGCGAGACGTAGATGATGTTCTGCTTGATGTCTTTCTTGATGACAAACCAGGGACCACCACCTAGTCCCATTCCTTTTCGCTGTCCGATGGTATGAAACCAATGCCCCTTGTGTTGGCCTATCTTACGGCCCGTCTCCAGTTCAATGACATCGCCAGGCAGCTCGCCCAGATAGCGACGGATATAGTCGTTGTAGTTGATTTTTCCCAAGAAACAGATGCCCTGCGAGTCACGACGGTGGGCAGGTGCCAGGTGCTCGCGGTCGGCTATTGCGCGCACCTCCTCCTTCATCATGTGACCTATGGGGAATAGCGCCTTCTTCAGTTGCCAGTCGTATATCTGCGCCAGGAAGTCCGTCTGGTCCTTTACGGGGTCAGGACTGGTAGTCAACCACTTAAGCCCCTCTTCGTCTATCTCCGTTGTGGCATAGTGTCCAGTAGCTATGAGATCGTAGTCGTGGCCTTGTTTCTCGTGGAAGGCCCCAAACTTGATCAGTCTGTTGCACATCACGTCAGGGTTAGGGGTCAGTCCTGCGCGCACCTTATCCATCGTGTAGCGTGTAACCTGATCCCAATATTCCTGGTGGCAGTCGATGACTTCCAGCTTGCAGCCATACTTATGGGCAACGGCAGTAGCCATCTCCAGATCCTCCTCACTGGAGCAGTCCCACTCTTCGTCTTGCTCCGGTCCTATCTTGATGTAGAAGCAGTCAGGTTTCAATCCCTGTCGGGCCAGTTCGTAGAGCACCACGCTGGAGTCTACACCCCCTGACAGCAATACTGCAATTCGCTTATTTGCTAATTCTTCTAAATTCATTGCCAAATTTTTTGCAAAGTTACGAATAATTGACCATTATTTTGTATATTTGCCGTAAAATTTATGTCTTATGGTAGAACTGAAGAATGAACAGCTGACCATTCGTGTCGCTGAAAAAGGAGCCGAGCTCCAGAGTGTGGAGGATAGTGACGGACGTGAGTATATGTGGCAGGCAGGTCCTGAGTGGCCTCGCCATTCACCAGTCCTGTTTCCTATCGTTTGTAGTGTCAACGACCAAACCTATCGGGTTGATGGCAAGGAGTATCATTTGCCGCGTCATGGCTTTGCCCGCGACATGGACTTCACGCTGATCAGCCAATCCGACGACAAAGTGACCTTTGCCCTTCATGAGAGTGAGGAGACGCTACAGGTCTATCCCTACCACTTCAATCTGGCCATCACCTACCGTTTGGAAGGCAATAGGATTCATGTTATTTGGCATGTGGAGAATACTGACACCCAGGAGATTCACTTCCAAATAGGTGGTCACCCTGCCTTCAACCTGCCTGGTGGTAAGACAGAGGGTATTATCAAACTCGACTGTGAGGAGCCTATCGATATCCTGCGCAGCTATGCTGATGGTTCACACGATTTGGTCGATGTTCCTCTGGATGCTGATATGGGGATTTTAGAGGTCAGCAAAAGCTTCTTCCGCAACGATAGCGTGAAGATTCACAAGAGTCAGACCCACCGTGCCATGCTTATGGATACTGATGGCGAGCCAGCTGTTACTGTCGATTACAAGACACCCGTCTGTGCTTTTTGGAGCCCCTTCGGCAAGAATGCTCCCTTCGTCTGCATTGAGCCTTGGTATGGCATTGGCGACCATCGTGGCTTCAATGGCGAGTTCAAGGACAAACCCCTGATGAACCACTTGCTGCCAGGAGCCTCGTTCATGTCACGCTACACGATAACGATTGGCTAAACACAATAAAAAAAATAACGCGAAGCTTTTTAGTAGGCCTCGCGGTATTTGTTTTCGTCCTTGTCGTCGAGCATAGAGAGGTACGACTGGTATCGGCTCTGGGCGATGTAGTGGTCTTCTACGGCTTTCAGTACAGCACAGCCTGGCTCATGGGTATGGGTGCAGTCTGAGAACCGGCACTGCTTGGAGAATTCGAAGATTTCCTTGAAATAGCTGGTCAACTCCTCCCTTTCCATATCGAAGGTTCCGAAGCCCTTGATGCCTGGAGTGTCGATGAGAAAAGAGCTTAGAGGTGAGAGGTTAGAGGTAAGAGGTATCATTTCCGAGAAGGTGGTGGTGTGCATGCCGGTATTGTGGGCGTCGCTGATTTCAGCAGTACGCTGGTTGGCATGCGGCACCAGTCGGTTGATGAGTGTCGACTTGCCTACACCCGAGTTGCCTGAGAGTAGGGTGATCTTGCCTTCAAGAAGTGGGCGCAGGTCTTCCATACCCTCACCCGTCTCAGCGGAGATGGCTCGGCACTCGTAGCCTATCTGCTCATAGAGATTGATGATCATCTGTTGATAGTGTTGCTCGTCAGCAGTCAGCAGGTCTGTTTTGTTGAAGATGAGGACGACGGGCACACGATAGGCCTCTGCTGAGGCAAGAAAACGATCGATGAAGGTGGTGGAGGTCTCGGGCTTGCTGACGGTGACAATCAAAAAAGCCTGATCAACATTGGCTGCCAGGATGTGGCTCTGTTTGGAGAGGTTGATGCTCTTGCGTATGATGTAGTTGCGCCGATCTTCTATCTCGGTAATCCAATTGCCTTCGCCTATCGTGACATGGTCACCCACAGCAACGGGATTGGTGGAGCGGATTCCCTTGATACGGAAATTGCCCTTAACCTTACAATCAAGTAGCTGGCCATCGTCCGTCAGGACGGTGTACCAGCTGCCCGTATTCTTAATGACGAGTCCTTTCATTTAGACTGTCATAATCTCCTTGTTCTT
>AUXO016634596.1_pt1 | contig 11962 bp, 17 predicted proteins | sample 768731 | NCBI WGS metagenome assembly AUXO01 (sample SAMN02715735, study PRJNA202380) | gut metagenome | biome: sheep rumen | host: Ovis aries | place: New Zealand: Palmerston North | reverse complement strand
TGTTTCATTCACATCAATAATGGACTAGCTTCTATAGCTTCTTGAATACACTAATTATGGTTCATTCACTGAGTCACTGTAGATGTTCAAGAACTATACTGGAATATCATCAAAGTCAATATCTGCTGAGCAATGGCTAGTTGCAGATGATCCATACTACAACCACAAGAATCTTACGCATCCATCTTATTAGATACATCCATTTTTGTGGAATTTTTCAGAAAAGCAGCCTATTCAGCAAGCTATTGACATCATTGCAGCAGTATATTCAAATATTGACATTGATGCACTTGAAGGACCAGTGATTGCTAAGCATCTTGATAAATATCTTGGCAGGTTTGGAAATCTAGTCAATGTCTGGAAGACGCACGTCAAAGATTTTACTAGCTATTCAACAAGATATGAATAGAGCAACCACATCTGTAGATATACAAATTCATATAGTGAAGTTGTAGACTATGATGGAGCATTTTATCCACCAGCTCTCTCAGTTTTTGTCAACAGCAGCAAAGGCACTGCTGTGTCAAATGTCAGTAGCTACTATGAGCATCTAAATCTAGAATCTGACAAGTAGATGCTAGATAAGACAGTATAGAATCTCTAGGACAACTATGACGCAATAAAGTCAACAACGGCATTAAGACAGTTGTCAAACATCTATGACATATTCAGCTATTAGGTTGACACATTTGGCAACATGTACATCTTATATAAGATATACAACAACAGTTAGATGTCAAGTGCATGGCAAGATGGCAAACAACCAACATATCATGACAAGTTGAATACGGCTGGAAAGCTTTGGATACGTCTTTGTGACTCGCCATTAGCATTTCCAATGTCAGATGTTGTTGATCTTGAAAACAGCGCTAAATATTCTAGAACATAGGTTCCTATGCCATTAGATTAGTTAAACATACATGATGTTTAGATAATTCCATCTGGAAACAAGATATGCTTGACTATAGAAGACCCTAATACTAGATAGATGTAGACTTGGCCATTGTACATACAGTATGACCTTAAAAAATCTTGTGGTCTTGGCACATTGACATTTACAAGCACTAGTCCAAAACTAGAGCTTGATGGAAATTCAAACGTTGTGCCTTCTAATGTCATTAAGAGCCGTGGAACTGGCAATGCAGTCAAATTCTACAAATATGTTGGAAGTACTCCAACAAGCACAACAGAATAGGCAGTTGTCTACATAGATGCTGAAGGCATTCAAGACAGTAGGTCAGGCATTATAGACAAGACTACAATAAAAATACCAAATAATCCAACTGTGCATGTTTGGATTGTAGGAGTCAATAGATACGCATGCAAGAAGTCAGAATACAAATTGAGTTTAACTGACATAGTAGATGCTAATCCAACTATTGCATACTACAAAGGTACAAAGTCATAGATAGACATCGCGTTTGTTGTAGAAAGAAATTCTTCAGCATCATCAATAAGACGTCTAAATGCTTAGATATCTGTTGACTTAAGTGCTGCTGTTGGCTATGCATCTGTAGATCCCATCCACACCGACATGAACTCATTTGACATGTTTTCACAAGATGTTGTGGTTGCATCACTTAATCTTGGTTCAACAGAAGGGAAATACCAGAAAGCATCTTACTAGACAAATGCTGACATTGGATATATTCCATCATATGCTGGATTGTCTGTAAGTGGACCATTAAATCTAGTAGAAGACATTGGCAAGTCACATCAGGCTATTGAGCTTCTTGGAAAATCAAAAGATCTAGATGCTTTGGCAGACATCGTCAATGACAAACCAGATCCATATTTGACAAAAGATGCCATATATGACAAATACATATTTGGTAGAGTGTGGGAAAATGAGCCTGCTGCATCAAACAGTCAATATAGAGCATAGACATCCAGCAATGCGTTTAGCTATGACAGAGACTAGTCGCTTGTGATTGTTGACAACGAGCCAATGTATCAAAACATGCCGGCTGCAGGAATACAACGTGACAATATGCTATTCAAGTATGAGTCTAGCACTGAAGAGGACAACTATTTTGCTTGGATAATAGATCTTTCTAAAAGATATTCTAGCAGCGATTTGTCATGCTTGAAGTTGTTTGCATACAGTGTTAGATCTCTTGGAAAAAATCCTTATGTAGTTGATGATTTGTCAAATATAATGATTCAATCACAGTCAGGATACATAGATGCCAATTATGCTGACTAGAGTCTGTCAGATTTCAATATTCCATTCAATGGATATAATCTTAAAGTTGGTGGCACATTGAATGGTGTAGATGAGTCAAGTACACTGTTCTCAAACCGCATAGACAACATAGGCAGTGTCTAGTATCGTTTTGATGGTGGAAGATTAATCATCAAGTTTGTCTTAGGTTCTATAGACTAGCCAACGCACATTGAAAAAGGAAGCATTAAGATAGCATTAATAAACTCTTTTGACCTAAAGTTCTTTGAATGGTTCCATCTACTAGATGAAGGGTCTACATATGAAGACGCCATAACTGAACTTGGCCGTGTACGTGGCACACCATTTACAAGACAATAGTTGATGGCAATTGACCTTTCAAAGTACAATGCGCTGAGCGATGTGTAGGTAGACGCAAATAGAATACTTGACAGCTATAGAAAGATGTCATTCAAAGTCGATGAGCAAGATGTATTTCCATTGTCAAGCATCAACTACTATATTCCAAGTCTAAACATCAAGTACCCGATGAGCATAGCATAGGCGTATGACAAGGCATTTGCATCAAAGACGGTCAATTATCAATAGACTACTAACATATTCAATTCTGATGAGCTATATGCCATTGACTTGCAGAACACGAATGACTTAAGCGCTATTGCATAGATTGCATTTTATGGCAATTTGTTTGAGTAGGCCAATGAAATCCGTGTATATGAAGACTATCTGTCATCTGACTCAGAATTGTCAATCTACAATTCTGGAAAATATGTTCTTGAAGATCCATTGTTCTATCAATATGTGCATTTTGTTGGTAATGATGTCTCATCTGGAGTCATTGACATTGATGAACAGTATTGGAAGAACAAAGAAGTCAAGCCTGGCTACAACGCTGATGACTTTAGCTGGTATATAAACTAGAAGATACATCTATCTGCTTTGCGCAGTGAAGAACTCATAGACTCTTCAAATGGAGAAACAGACTTCAATTGGAATTCATTGACACCACAGTAGAAGACTTAGTTTATGAATGCAGTAAAGAGATTTCTACGTCTCTATATGAACTACAAAAAGTCTCCTGAAGGAATAGTTCTATATGCCAACTACTAGAACTTCATAAATTCGCCATTCATAAAGATTGAGAATGACAAAGTACTCGTTGACACCATAGATTCAACATATGCTAAGATAATGCCTAATGAGTCAAAGTAGATTGACATAGTACTGTAGTTTATGCAATACCACAATGACCAACTAGTCAGTTACAGAAACGTTACGTTTGCAACATACTAGATATACAACATATCAGATGACAAGCCAAAATTCTTGTTGAAGAGGGTGTCTAGCATTGTTGAATCAGTGCAAAGTGATGTAAAGTCAAACACTATTGACTTAGTTGCTTCTAACTTTGTTGGTAGTTCTGACTCTATTGGCAGTGGAGAATTTTCATATGGCATATATATTCAAGGCGCTGCAGTAAAAAATCTTGGCAATGCATCTATTGAATGTGTTGTGACATATCAATCAGATGCTTTAGACTTCATTGATTCTAACAATGGAGTGCAGAAGCTCGCAGATGGAACTTTAAAGCTTGCATTTACAAAGTCTACATCGAGTTATGCTGTGCAATTCAAAAAAGCGAAAGACTTTGATGAAAAACACAAGAATGCTAGACTTCCAGTCTTAATAGTTGACTATTAGTCTGATTCTACTGTTGAAATAGCTGCACATGATGGCTATATACTGTTAAAGTAAATATAAATAAGTTAATAGTAGTTATGGATGATTTGAACATTAATTCTGTTAAGATATCTGAACTTCCATTGCTGTCAACAGCATTAGAAGATGATGCATATTTTGCTTTGGAGAGAGGAACAACTAGCTTTAAGATAACATATGCTGATCTAAAGAAATCTGTGTTTGACAATCTTAGTGTAGCTGCTAGTCTTGGGTCAATGGCATTCAAAGATTCATCTGAGTATTCACCTTTTGCGCATGGGCATAACTACAGTGACATTTGGTTTTTCCCATCATATGGACCACAGTCAAACAATCCTGACTATAAGTCTGATGTGTCATGCTAGACATATGGAAAATTCAGAATTAAGAAGTATTTTCCAGGGCAGAATAAATTTGCCACATATGAGATAAGTGCATGTGCTCCAAAATACACGTCAATTGTTGATGACTAGGCATTGTCATATAGACCAAAAATGGTTGGTGACTTATATCCATTGGCTATAAAGTGCTCTTTTGAGACATATTTGACGGCATATCGTAAATATAAGTTAAAAAACTACAATGGAAAGACAAACATAGATATAAATTCATCTAGTTTTGATGGTTATGTCATACCAAATGGCACGACTTTTACTTGTGCTACTACGCAATTCAAAGATGCGTGCAGAAAATATTCAAGCAGCAAGAGTGAGAATGCGACATCATTTACTGTGCCAAACATACAGTCATTTGTGAAAGGAAATCCATGCAGCCAACAGTCAAATGCTATAGAATCTATTCCATACCATAATGCTATGCCACAGCACAACCACAATACTAGTGATGGATAGATATAGAAGATATACTAGGCACTAAACATCGATGTTGATGGGTTTAAGCTATATACAAGCAATACTGGAGGTGACCCTGTAAATCTATTTGTGCACGGAGGCAAAAGAGGGTCAGGCAATGAATCTAGTGCACCTGCAACCATATAGTTGTCAAGCATAAATATATCAGCATCTATTATAGATGTTGCATGCAATTCAGTAGGTGATGACAATGACGAGTCATATCCAACACACAATGTGATTCCATTATTGATATATATAGGTGACAAATGAGTACTACAGGAAATTCAATATTTGAACTTAACTAGACATCAATAATAGAACAAAATGATGTGTTTTTGGCTATAAGTAGGGATACTTATCTTAGTGATGTCTATGACAGTAGAAAAGTGACAAGAAAGTCATTGATAGAATATTTGTCATATAGCATAGTGAATTCATTTAATTTAGGGTCAATGGCAAATCAAAGTTCAGCTGACTATAGCAAAATTGACCATAATCATGACGGCATATACAATGAATTGAGCATTGAATATGACAAGGACTTTGTCATTATTCCAGCAGAATATCCAGATGGCAAGCACCAATCGTATGACTATAGCGACAAAGCGTTGTCAATAGGCAATCTATTTGTAGATGGCCGGTTGTCAACAGTTTATACGCCAATGTCATGTGTTGTTGATGTCCAATACATTTCATGGGAAAAAGTAGAGCCAAAATTTGGATAGATTAAGTTTTTAGCACTAGATTCAATATCACCAATATCAATTGATGATGTAAAGAAAAAGACATTTGATGGATGGCTATGGCTAGCAGAAGGCATTGACTATCCATTGACAGCTTTTAGATTGTCAAATGACATTGTTTAGAGTGCAGCATCTTATGCAAACTTTGTCAAGCGTGTAGACAATTATGGTGACTTGTCTAAGGCAACATTTCAACTAAAGAATGCTAATGCATTCTTCAAGCTAGACAATAATAGTTAGCCATTGTCTTAGGTTGCTGCACAGACATAGTTGAAGGCTCATAGCCACCAACTCAATATTGGAATAGAAGGGTCGGTGTCTGCATATTGTCAGGTTACTATAGGTGACCTAGCTGGCGATGGCGGTTATATGCATGATGGCAATGGAAAAAGTGTAAGTATAAGATAGTTACACAGAGCTGTTTCTCGTACAGGTTATACATATGCATATTCAAATGGCCGTTACATAAAAAGCATTGTTGAGTATGACAGCAACTAGCAATAGACTTCAGCAACTTGGCAGTAGATTTGGGGTGAGTATGGTGGAAACTGCATAAGTTTTCCAACAATTGAATTGAGTGCTAATTGCACTCTTGAAATCCAAAATCCATCAAACATCATAAAAAATGCTGTAATAACAGGTGAAACATATCCAACACACAATTTGATGCCAATTATGGTGTATGTTGGTAGAAATGGAGGTTGACAATGGCAGGAAAGACATTTTCACAGCTTTAGTAGATGTTTGACGACTAGTTGTCATCAAGTTATCTAATTGTGTCATAGAATAGACAGTCTTACAAAATAAGGACTTAGGACTTAGCATCATAGATGTTTTAGGAGTATGTTGATCGCTTGCAATTAGGTTCAATGGCATATGAAGAGTCTTCAGAATATGCAAAGTCAAGTCATGACCATGACATATATACAAGTGCTTTTTGGCAGTCATCATAGTTGACAAGACCTAAAAAGCTTATAAACATTAAAGACACTACGCACAGTGTTGAGTTTAGCCTGTGCGCAAATCAACCAGAGAATTCTAGTCACATTGACATAGAAAGCATCTTAAGTTCATATGCTCCAAAAATTGGTGAAATTCAGTTTAGATCTACAAATACATATGTAGACATTCACAGTCCAGATTTTGACGGTTGGGTTCCAACATTAGGTTAGATGTATGACTTGTCAGATTTTGAAGATTAGGCTGCTTTAAGCACTGTCTTTAATTCTGGCACATCTATAAAATTTTCTGTTCCAAATCTATAGAATTTTATGAAATTTGACTGTAGTTTGACTACGTCATCTGAATTAGTCTAGCACAAAACATGTTTGCCTATGCACTCACATGAAGCTAATGAATCTATAGATCAACACGCATTTAAGATAAATTTGGACTAGAGTGGTGGTTGGGGAATTAGAACTCCTGGACAATTTTAGGGCACACGTAGACTAAGTGCAGCCACATAGCCATCTGGTCAAGCTTTTGGCCAGGCGTGTCATCATGGAAGAGGATCTCATTGGGAACAGAATATGTCTGCTGTTGTGCAATTGACGCCAGATGCATTTACAAACAGTGGAATGAAAACTAATGTTGATGGCATCGATAATCCAGAATCATACCCTAGCTATATGACATTGCCAGCATTTGTGTATATTGGAAAAGTGAAATCTTGACGGCGCTGAAAATCTTGTGCAAGAATTTGTGTTCTTGATGCACGCAGCAAGTCTTAGGTTATTTTATAGCCAGACACATGCCATGAATATTTTGAGTACAAACTCTTAGAAGTGTCAATATTCACAATTGAAAATCCAGCATTTGTGAAGTTTGTAGCATCAACACATGCATATATCTTTGATCCATCTACATCTATAGGTCTATTGAAATATGCAGATTCTGCTGAACTTTTCAATATAGGTGTGACAGTGAATACATATCTATTTCCACTGGCTATGCTGCCATATATGTTAGTCAATCTATTTCCAACATTGAGCTTTGTGTAGTTGTCTTGATAGAATTTCTGTCCAATTAGATAGTTGTAGTCTACAATGAAGCTGACAGGCAGCAGTGATAGTCCTGTATTCTCAACATATCCACCTTGCTCAACATATCCGCTTTTCCACTCTCTACACCAAGTCTAATCAACTATTTTCCAATTTGTGACATAGTCAAATCCACTCATGTGTTCACAGTATATATGGTCATAGAAGTGCTAAGTCTAGACACTTGATATCTAGAAGTTGTCATGCTTCACAAATCCCATCTATTGAAGCTATTCGTCTGTCAAGCTGCTTAGGTGATAGTCTTGACGGTGCTGTTCAAAGCTACTAGATATGACACCACTTAAGCATGACATCATATTGATCTTGTTTGATGCCATAGTGCTTCGTTTGTAGAAGTCATACCAACCAAGCGGATTGCTTGGAAGAAGTTTGTTGTTGTTCTTTAACGACACTTTTATCTAAATTGGGTAAGCTAGTTTGCCAAGATAGTAGAGTGGAGGCACACTTTTGCTAGCGGTGCCATCAATAACCGATGTCAAGAATGCATTTACTTTAGTCTAGTCACCTTTGTCTATTCTTGAGTACATCGCATTCAATATGCTATTCTATTCAACATATTGTAGAACTTGATCATATCGGGAATTCAATATCTACTGTGGCGTCTATGTGTTTATCCACACAGCTTGTCCTTTAGAGTAGCCATCAACGCTTGGATCATTTAGCCATTTGCACTCCCATATCTATGGTAGAGTTGATGATTCACCAAGCAGTGCTCTGTCATTCTATATTAAGCTGTTCAATTGAGCATTTAACTATGACAACAGCTAGTTTCCCTGTTTTGTTGAAAACAACAATGCACTCAATGTGTCAACTTTTAGCATATTTAGGCCTTTATGAAGTAGTTAGATAATATGTTTTGAACAACTATGTGTTTGCAGGAGCAATTGACTCAGTTAAAGCTCTTATTCCATTGAATATGTCACGTTTGACCTATTCAGCAATGTTTTTGTCTACTGCTTTTGCGTCATTTACTGTAGAGTCATCTAGACCGCTGTCATATATTTTTATTGAAAATAGATTTGACTTGTGCTTAGTGTAAGATGCCATTTTGTTTGGCTAGAAATATTCAACTTTCTAGTATGGATAAAGAATTGTTCCATCTTTGCTTATGTTGTGGATATGGCGCTCAGTCTTGACAACATTGTCACTGTCTTTTTCATTTCTATTGAAGCTATAGTATGTGTTGTCATAGTATTTCAGCAGTATTCTATCCTGTGTGTTCTATATGCCACAGTATGATCTACATCTATGCAAGGCTAGATTAGTTGGCATTTCCATTGAATATGTAGAGTTATACATATTTTTTGCTAGTGCTATGCTGCCATATATGTCACCATTTCCATATATAGTAGAATTGTTCTAGTCTACATTAGACTTCATCTAGTCAATGCCAATTATGTAGTTGTACTGTATGCCTTCTAGTTTTGTTGTTGGGTCAAATATTGACAACGATGATTCTGGTTCTGCTCCAAGATCTGCTATAGCATTAGATATCTATGCATATGAACTGGCTGTTGAATCATATTTGCTTGGCTCTTTGTACAAGAATGTGTATAAAGGACGCTATTCTAGTTGAAATGCGTGCTATTGACTATAGAATAGGTCATTTGGCAATGTACTCTATAGCATGTATGGCTGCTTTGTAGATGGCTATGTCAATAAAAATGCAGTGTTGTTGCATTGGCAGAAGTCAATAGGATAGTCATCAAAATCTATATAGATGTCAATGTTGCCATTCGCTTTTTGACTATAGCCACTGTATATCAAATTGCCAGGAACATTAAAGTTCTTTCTTGACTTCTTGAATTGCGATTTCACACAGACGTCAAGAATGTCATTTAATGGCAATAGTATTTTCTATGTAGCATTCTCTATAGTTACTGCATTCGCATTGTCAAAGTCTATTTTTTCAAATTCATATACAACGCGTAGTCTATATGATTTTGACACTGCATCATTGAAGTCTACTGTATTGCTTGTACTTGACAACCAACTTTCAGGAGTAAGCTAGAGCTCATATACTTCTGATGACAACGTGCTAGAATCAATAATAGACTATGTCTCATTTAATATGATGTGCTCAGTATTCTATTCTTTTGATAGAGGATTAGGAATTCTAGGTTGCTTATAGTTCTATATATATTCAGTTTTAGCATAATCATAGGCACTAGATTCAGTTACTATTGCAGTATCTTCTCCATCTTCGCCATCATATTTGGGTGTCTTGTCTAGTAGAATTACACTCTATGCTATGCTATAATCTAATGAAATAGTCATGTCAAGAAGACCACGTGTCTCTCCAGAGGTCATCTTGTTGATACTTAATATTGAGTATTTTGCCATATAACTAATCTATATTTACTTTTTACGGCGCTGTGCAGCAAAAAGGTAAATAATAACGTATGTTAGTTAGAACAATATCTTAGTTACCACGAGCCACGTCAGATTATTCAAATGGTCTGCTAGAAATATCTATTCCATAGAATAATAATCCTAGTCTTAGAAAATACACAAGTAAGGCAATTAGCTAGACAGTACTTTCTAGTGGCATAGCATCATCAGTTGAAAGCACCATTGCATCAAACTATGGTTTGAAAAATGGCAGCACAAACATCAATGTAAATGGCATAAGAGCGACAGTAAACACTTTATCATCTGGAAACACTACAATTTCAGGTATAAAAGGACTCAACTCATGGCCATACATCAAGAAGCCTGCATCAGCATTTCCAACATCTGGAGCAGACTATGGTGGAGATGTGAAATACATCATTCCAAATGTTGACAAAGTCAATGATTTGATTGGCACCTAGCCCGTGTATTTTTCATCAACAGACAGCATGGTTGCAGAAGGTGTTCCACTGAATACACACAGTTCAGCTGCAACTGATGCATCAGTGCCAGAGTCATTGAGCTATGCAACAACAATTGGCCTCAACAAATTCTATTTTTGGCATATAGATGAGAATGATTCGTCCAAGGCGGTGTATGACACAAGGTCTAACACAGTTGATGCATATGAATAGATGAGAGACACAGGTCAATTGGTTGTTTGGGGATGGTTGGCTGACAATGGAGACGTCAGTCCTGAGATGGCATGGGTTGGCTTGTTTGCGGCGCTAAAGTGTGAAGGTCAAGACGCAACATAGACGTTTGAATTGCCAATATCAATATAGCCTTGGATTAGAGGATAGAATGCATCATCGCTATAGTATGTGAGCTTTAATGTTCCAGTCAAAAAAGGTTTGAAGCTTAAAATAAAGACTGGCTTTGCAGTCAACCAATAGACGTCAGGAGCGTTCTAGAACAAAGGAACAATGACATTCATTGATCGATACGTGCCAAATTCATTTTTTGGATATATAGTAAAATGACAAATTTTGACTACTTATGGTAACAGAAGACAAAATAAAATATTATTTACCACTGCAAGAGCTCGATGAGCTTACATCTACTTAGTCAAATTTAGTAGACTTATCAGCAGATGACTTGTTTTTGATAAGCAAACTAAGTGCAGCAGCAACTGACACTTAGCATAGCATTGCTGTGTCAAAGAAGCTTAGGTATGGAAACTTCTCAAGTAGACTCAGTGGAGACTTTGGCCTTGGGCAAATTAAAACTAATGTAGCAACATTGTCTAAAAAAGTCAACACATTGTCATCTAGTCTTGCTTCAACATCTGCACTTCTATGCACAGCAATAAACACTACATCATCTTATTTGTCAGCAAAAATAAAAGAAGCAAATACAAAAATAACTTAGATAAGTGGCATAATTGATGAAGATTTTCGTTATGGCCCTGTTACATGCAGTTTGATATCATCTACATCATCTAGTGGCACAGCAAAGGCACTTCTTGCTGAATAGGTAACACTGCAGAATGGAAAATTGACAAAAATAGCCAAGTGGACAGCTATAGATGATCTTATCTAGATTTCTGGAACGGCTGTTGCAGCTGGAATAATAGATGGTGAGTATTTTGTCAGTTCTCATATCGTATTGTCATAGCAAGACACTTTACGATATACAACACAGTATCCTTGCTATCTAAACATTAGTCTATCAGTTGTTGAGTCTGATTCGAGTGATTCACCACTATTAGTTTAGATGCTGTCTGATGATAATTTCATAACGCTTGCTTAGTTTAACAACAGTGGTGGTCTTCGTGGTGAATCATATTATAGTTATTACAATACAAGCATTCCACTACAAAAAAATAAGACAATAGTCATTAGATATAATGCTGCTCAACTCGCTATTGGCAGTATGATGGATGTCACTGAATACAAATTCTATGCTGTTCCATCTGCATCAGAATTGAGCAACTTTGTCTAGAAGCCATCTGTGCCAATATCATAGAACTACCCTCTTGACTTGTACAAAGTATAGATCAATCAAGAT
>AUXO015488324.1_pt1 | contig 11963 bp, 11 predicted proteins | sample 768731 | NCBI WGS metagenome assembly AUXO01 (sample SAMN02715735, study PRJNA202380) | gut metagenome | biome: sheep rumen | host: Ovis aries | place: New Zealand: Palmerston North | reverse complement strand
GACCGCTTCCCAAGCCGAAACGATTATTTAAATCTGAAACTGGCTATGGAGGGATTTGAATCATTAAATGATATTGTTTCTATCTTTAACCAGGATCTGTTCTTTGTGGTGGATGGTATCACCAAGGAAAAAGTCATTGATCAAATGTGTGAAAGAGTCAATGCGATCTATCATCTAGATGGATTGTATGAAGCGGTGATTGACCGTGAATATATGCGACCAACCTTCTTCGGAAACGGATTTGCCGCTCCTCATCCAATGACACCAGTATCCAGTGATACCTTTGTTTCGGTATGTTTATCAAAAACACCGATCGAATGGGACATGGATAAAAACAAAGTACAGCTGATCCTGCTGATCGGAATCGGCAAAAACAATTATAATGCTTTCCATTTATGGAATTATCTTTCCAACATTTTCGGTGACCGTTATTTTGTAAAGAAGCTGCTGAACATGCCGACTTACGATACATTTATCGAGATGCTGAAAGAAGCATTTGCGGAAGAATAACTCCACCTCTCTTACAGGGAGAGCATTGCGCTCTCCTTTTTTTTATGAGTACCCAAAATGCACCAACCATGTTAAAATCAGTACAGAAAGCAGGATTTGAATTATGCATTATAATAAAAAGATATTTCGCAATCACTACGGACATATATGGTGGGCTCTGATGTACTGGTCTCTTGGCTTTGCCTTTTTATTTCTACAGCTGGCATATTACCCGCAGCTGTTTGGTTGGAATCCGCCTGCCGGACTGGTCGGCAGCATGGCTACGTTGTGCATGATCTGCCTGGTTATCGGTGTTCCGATCGGAGGCTTTATGTATTTCGACTGTCGTCGGATTGCCCGTCAGCAGCAGCAGTGGATCGATAAGAAGAAAATCTACTACCGCACGACGCACCGTAAACTAGTTTCCTTACGCCGTCCGGTGGAGCATACCTTGACGTATCATGTCCGCCGTTTAAACAAAATGGAAATCACCCGGCGTTTTATCGTTTGCACCGGTGATATTTCCGTTACCGACGAAACACCAAATTCAACTCGGACCTATACAACTCGGGAATTAAAAATTCCCCGCTGTTTTACCAACGAGGAACGTATCACCAAATTAATGAAGAACTTTTAGGCCATAAGGCCTTTTTTTATAATAATTCTGCCAGCATGCCGATATGATCGATCATAATATCCGGCTGAACCGGATTATCCGGCACCTCTTCTTTTTTTGTTTCACCGCTTAGTACCAGAATGCTGACAACGTCGCTGCCATCAGCCACTGCGATATCTGTATACATTCGATCACCAATAATCGCAATTTGATCCGGGCGGTATCCGGTGGCCCGGATAATATACTCTAAAGTACGGTGGCTCGGTTTGCCGAAAAATTCCGGAAATTTTCCGGTGCTGGACTCGATCAGACGTGCTATGCTGCCACAGTCAGGAATAAACTCGCCACCTTCAACCGGACAGTTTAGATCCGGATTGATCCCGTAATATGTTTTTCCATGACGGATGAAGGTACACGCTTTAGACAGCTTTTCATACGTTAATGTGGTATCAAAACCCAGGATCACGATATCCGGATCTTTGTCATCCAGTTCCCATCCGGCATTTTCAAACGCTCGCAATAAAGCCGGGGTCCCAACCACATATGCACTTTGTCCTTTATGATGACGTTCCAGATATTCCAGGATCACATCGGTCGAAACCATCATCTGCTGACGAGTGACATGAATCCCCATCTTATCCAGTTTTTCGATATAAGCCTGTAGGTCTTTGGATGAGTTATTCGTAAAGAAGTAATACTCTCTTCCTGTTTCCTTTATCTTATCCAAAAATGTATGTGTATAAGGGAACAGATCATTTCCAAGATAAATCGTTCCATCCATATCCAAAATAAAAGCCCGGATCGTCTTCATTCTTTCTTTGATTTTCATCAGGTTTGTTTCCATTTACTGTTCTCCTTTTTCTTTGAGTGCAATCAGTTGTTTTCCACACTCGACATCAGTAATCAAAACATTGATATACTTGCCCGCAATAGCGCCCTGTATGGCTGACAGCTTGCTTAAACCACCAGCGACACCTACAGAGTATGGTACTTTACGTAGTTTCTTTATATCCAGTCCTACAACGGTATTATCCGCTTTATACGCCTTTGTGTCTCCGTTTATATCATACATTTGCATGGCGATATCCCCGGCTACTTTCTTCTCCTTATTTCTTTGAATATCTTCTTTATCATAAAATCCCGTTGACATCATAGAACTTGTTTCATCCGGATATCCGATACCTACGATTGCAATATCCAGCTCATCACATTTCCGGATCGTCTCCACAACTCCTTTTTCATGCATCAGCTGACGGCAGATCCCAGCCGTGGACACGCGGGCCGGTGCATGCATCAACATAAACGAGCCATGGTATAGTTGTGCCATTCGCTCCACCAGGGAATTTGAATGCAGTTCGGTACGTACCAATCCCAATCCTCCCAATAAAGGAATAAACAATACATCTTTTACCTCTTTGTACTGTGCATGATTGACCATCTCGTTAAGCGTATGCCCCATGGAAATACCTATCACATCACCATCTTTGATGATCTGATTCAAATATTGTGCGGCAATCTGGCCAATAGAAGCTCTTTGTTGGTCGATCGCATCAAACGAAGGAGCCAGAATTACATCTTCCAGTCCATAATACTTTTCTATCTTTCTTTCAAGATCTACGTACTGCGTGTTTCCAAGATGCCGGATCTCAATTTTTACAATTCCTTTCTCTTTTGCGTTGGTAATCAGGCGCGATATCGTCGGTCTGGACAAGCCTAATTGTTTCGCAATCATCTTCTGATCAATATCCTGGTTATAGTACATATCACTGATTTGCGCCATTAAACGCACATCATCGACTATTTTCTTCATAGCACAATTATACAACGTTATGAAATACTGTCAATTTAATATAAAATTATTCAATATGATTATCTATATTCATTCATTTTTTTTGATTTTGTAAAAATATTAAGATTATCAAAAAACAGGTTCCTTTCTAAGAAACCTGTTTTCCTTCATGTTTATTCTTGTTCTTTCTGAAATTGTTTCCAAGGTATATTCAACGATTTGCCTTCGTTCAATAGTTCGTTCACATGCATTAACAAAGGAAAATCCTCTTCTTTTACTTTTCCACGTGCCGCCAAAGCTTTGACAGCCCGTGCGGTACGTGTCGCTATGACAACAGCTTCCAGCGTTTGACCTTTTAACTGCTCCATGACCTCATCGATAGAATACCCTTTGCCCAGTAACAATCCCACAGTCCGGCTTCGCCCGGCTGCTACGGTGACCTGCAGATCTCCAGCCGCATACATGATATTCTCGATACCGCCGCCGACAATACGCAACAATTCCAGCATTTCCTTTACGCTTTCCTGGAATAATGCCGCCTGTGAGTTATTGTGGTCAATACCATCATCTCCGGCTTTTTCGGCCATGCCAATTGCCAAAGCTGTCCCTAACGCATAGCCGTTTTTTAAGGCCACAGCGCACTCCAGGCCGACTACATCCTTTGTCAGGGAAATCACATAATAATCTGTTTCAAACAAGCTGCGGATCCAGCGCAGAGTTTCCATATCTGGTCCGCAATATCCCACAAAGCTCGGATCGTGATCCGAAAGATCCCGCGCCGTGCAAGGTCCTCCGATCGCATACAGTTTCAAAGCACTGTTTTTCGGCAGCTTTGTCTGCCAATATTCCGGATACGTCTGCATGGTTCCATCTTCATGATCCAACATACCCTTTGTAACGGAAATAACAGGAACTCTTTCATCCAGGATCGGCAGAATTTTGTCCGCAAACCAATCTACGCCAAAACTAGATACTCCACAGACAACCAGATCTGTTTGATCCAACGCTTCTTTTACATCGGCACAGTTATAATAGTGGATCCCTTCATGTAACGTTCTTCGTAAGTTGACATGATAATTATCTTTTCGTAATCTTTCAATGATTTCATCATCCAGCGGGCTGCCCACCAGACGGATCTCATGCCCGTTTTCAAAAGCAGGAAAAGTCAAGGCTGAGGCCATCTGCCCGGCACCAATCAACGTTATTATGCTCATATATATCCTCCGTTATTATCTTTACCTTTTATTGAAACACGATAAAAAGCCTTTGACAAGGCTTTCTACCGATTCATCACAGCTAAGATCAGTCCCATCGGCAGCAATATAAGTGCCAGCATACCGACCATTTTCAACATCGCAAAAAACAGGAACATCGAGATCATCCAACTGAAGAATCCTTTTGATACTTTAAAGACAAGTCCCATCATATACAGTGCGATCAATGTCATCAGGATCATATCACCACCTCCTTCCACCGATAAAGAAAAAAGACTTTCCCAAAGAATCAAAAAAGATCCCTTGAAAAAGTCTTGCCATTTCTCTGATACGGGTAATATTTACCGTAATGACGATTTCAGCACCGGTTTATCAACCGTTTGGCTACTCCCTTTTTCGGATTGAGAATAATATACCACGTTCTGCATTAAAATCAATGTTTTTATTCATTATCGCTGGTAAATACCATACGTAACATTTCTTTGGTTTCAATGATATTGTCTTTGTTCACCAAAACAATGACCTGGTCGGCCGGATGTAACACCGTTTCCCCGTTCGGGATAAACTCCGTATTTCCCCGAATGACCGAAACGATCAGACACTGATCCAGGATCAGATCTGCTACCTTCTTATGTGCTGCAATCGCATCCATAGCTATCACATACGATACAAGCGATTTGTGAATATCTGATAGCGGCGTTTGTTTTCTTTGTTTAGCCAAAAGGTTATGCAGCAAGCTTTCATAGATCGGTTCACTATGTAAGCCGTTTGCCAAGGAATAGGAAATAAAGCACGTCAATACCATCGGTAACAGGATGCGCAAAGTACCAGACATTTCCGCTATAAGCACAATGCCCGTAATAGGAGCCCGTACAATAGCAGAAAAATAACCCGCCATCGCAAAGATGATAAAGTTCACATAGTATACTTCCGGTAATCCCAAGCTAATTGCTGCTTTTCCAACGATTGCACCCACCAGGCTGCCTAGGATCAATAACGGAAAAAAGATACCTCCAGGGGCTCCCGAGCCGAATGAACAGGCGGAAAATGCCAGTTTGCCCAGATACATTAAGATCAATGCTCCGATCATCAGATCGGGCTGGTCCAGCCTTGTCAGAACAGCGCCTCCTCCACACATCAATATAGGAGCGTATAACCCCAGAATAGAAGAGATCAACAAAGGAATCATCACTTTTTGATGAGGCTGTAACAGCGGAATTTTTTTATACACCGCTATCGTTGTCATGGTCAGCTTGTTGTAAAGAACACCGAGAGCTCCCGTCACCAGTCCCAGAACGACCAGCCAGCCATAATAACGTAAAGGAAGCACCTCTTCAATCGTAAAGGATAAAACCGGTGCCAGACCAAACACATTCCGACTGATAAAATCCGCTATGACACTGGCACACATAACCGACATGACAGCCTTTGTGTTAAAGCTTTTATGAACTTCTTCCAAGGCGAACATAATACCGGCCAGCGGCGCATTAAAAGCTGCGGCCAGTCCGGCACTGGCTCCACACGTCATCAAATAATGAATGTCATTGGCTGTCTGACGGAACTTTTTGCCGATGCCTTTCCCGATCATGGCTCCCAGCTGAATGCTCGGGCCTTCCCGTCCAACGGATAAACCTCCGAATACAGCCAGGGTTCCACCAACTATCTTGGCAAGCAGAACACGCCACCACTTCATATCGATCCGCCCCTGTACCTCGGCTTCCACCTGCGGAATACCGGAGCCAGATATATATGGTTCCCATTTTAATAAAAGTGAAATCAAAAAGCCCACCACCAATAAAATCGGGATCCAAAGAACCAGATAGATCATGTGGTCGTGGACATATGAAGAAATCATAAAATAGGCTTTCTCGGCATACGTCAATAAAAACCGATAAACTACAGAGATCAAACCGGCCAGTATACCGATCAGGATGGCTTCTGCGAAAATGGTCGGCGCATTGTTCAATTGGGTTGCGATCAATCGTTCACTCTGTGAGCGCTTCATATCAGTTATACCTCCGGTCAAAGGCCTCCAGACGCCCTTTATCCTTTGTCTGGTATGAAATCCATGCCAGCTCAGTGCGGACAATATCGCGCATCACCCATTTCGGATAGAATTCATCCAATGACTGACAACAGTGATTCCAGAGATAATTTTCCAAAGTATGCAGATTTTCCCCTTTTTGTTTGAGGATGAAATACCGATAGATTGGTTTATAAACCTCGTATTCCTTACCAATATCTCTTTGTTCCCTGAACTCTTCCGGCAATTCTTTATCCTCTAATACAGTCATCATATGATGCAGGAAGACAATTTCCGGAAAGAAGTATTTTTCATTATGCATAGCCCGGATAAAATAATGCCAGGCCTGTTCATAATCTCTTTCAATAAAATAGTGTAATCCCACCACATGATAGAATTCATACGTATATGGATCCTCTTTTCCTTCACTCAATACTGGATTTTCCAATACTTCATTGGCATATTTCTCAAAATCAGACGGTTGGATCTTCAATACGATAAACAGACGTGCAATCTGAATATGATACATCAGCCAGCGATTCTGTGAACGCAGGCTCTGCTCCCAAAGCTTTTCACAATAGATGGTAGCATCATAGTATTCCTCCCAGCGGATCTTAAGATTTAGTATACGAAACTGATTGCATAAAGCCGTTAAAGAATGAAGCCCGGCTTTCTTTAACCAGTCTGTATTGGCATCCTCGGATTCATACCGGTAAATGTAGGTCAAGATAAAGTATCCGCAAATTTCTCGAGCTATCTCATCCAGCATCGGAAAACGGATCAACAGTTCATAAAACTCTTTTTCGTTCAGCTCCAGATCCAATACCATCTGCAACGCATCATATAAGACGGATTCCAGTGCATATTCCTTATAGTTTTCCAGGCGTCCGATCAAAGCACGGACTGCCATATGAAAGGCCGTCATATTCTCATCTTCCAGCAGCTTCAGAATATCTCTTTCATCGGCTGTAATGGTGCTCAATACCGCATCATCATAATTATATTCATATCCCAGCTTCTGTAGAAATACATCATAAATGGCGTTTTCTTCCATTCTTTTTCCACGTGCTAACCGGCTATAATCTTTACGCGGGCATATTCCATTGATAAAATCTTCTATTTTATACGTGTCATATTGGTGAGCGTATTGTTTCCGTTTAAATTCAATAAACAATCCGACTCTTCGCTTATCTTTATCCTTGATGCCTAACAACATATTTTCAAGCCCTCTTCCTTAGATACTATTCTATCAAATGTGTATCCATCATACCAATAAGAAAAGCATCGATCTTTATGATCCATGCTCCCTGTTTTTTTCGATCCTCAGTACCCAGAACCCTTTTTCTCGACCAGTTCTTTTTACCTGGTATCCCTTTTTTTCAAAATAGTTTAAAGCGCTTTGTGCTCCATGTTGTTTCCGGATCACGATCCACAACCGGCCGTCACAATGCTCCATACATTCATCGAATAACCGATACATTACTTTCTTGCCGGTCCGTATCGGTGGATTAAACAATATGCAGTCAAACATTCCGCTCTGTATCCCATCCTGACAAAGGATGGTCGCTCTTCTGTTTTCCATATTTTTGCCAGCAAGCTGACAAGCTCTTTCGTTGATGTCGATCATAGTGATCTCACAATTCCATAGATCAGAACAGATCCGTCCGACCACACCGATACCACAACCCATATCAAGAAGACGTTCAGGAGCCGTTTCATAGTGAGCCACATTATCCAGCAATACCCGGGTTCCCGTGTCCAGACGATCCTTAGAAAACACCCCATGATTGGATACAAGTTGATACGATTTGCCATGCCATGTAACGGTTAACGGGAATTCTTCATCCTTGACCGATCCATCATTTTCAAAATATTGTGCCATATCCTTATTCTACCATGCTCCGTTCTCTATAGAATTCCTTTTTTTATTCTTTTGATGTCTTGAAGTGTAAATTAAATTTCTCTTTTTCTTTCCGTAAAAAAAACCTCCTTACCGATAATGGTAAAGAGGCACTAATATTAAAGAACGATGCTTACACGATAACTTTCCGGTTCAGCCGCTTTGGCATAAGCTTCCTGCATTTCATCCAGTGTATATTTTGCTTCCACCAACGGCGATACATCGATAATGCCGGTGCTCAACGCCTTGGCCGCATCTTCAAAGTCAGCGGTTGTACATCCGTAGGTTCCCAGGATTTCAGCTTCCTTATAATGGATATCATTGGCTGCCACATCAAGCTCCGGTGCCGGATAGCCAGCTGCAAATACCAGGAATCGTCCACCTTGTTTTTTCAGCATTTCCCATCCCTGTTTATATGCAAACGTATTAGCTACGGCGACACAGACCGCATCCGCTCCAACACCATCCGTCAGATCCTTGATTGCCTGTACCGCATCGGTTTCTTTGGAATTGATGGTGATAAAACCCATCTTTTTGGACATTTCTATCTTTGAAGGGATCAGCTCTGTAACAATGACACGTGCTCCAAAGGCACGATAAGCCGCTGCGTTTAATAATCCCATCGGTCCTGCACCGATAACTACTATGGTTTCAAAAGGTTTCACATGCATGATCTTGGCTCCACGAATGCAATCTGCCAACGGTTCTCCGAAAGCAGCCTGGCTCGGATCCAAGTCTTTATTTACTTTATACAGCACATCGGAACGTTTTACCGTATAATCCGCAAATCCGAATTCACCAAATTTATACCCATCTTCACTTTCTTTACGGAAATCTTTACATGCCGTTGTCATTCCTTGACGACATGCTGCACAATGCCCGCAGCCTTGATAGCCGACAATGACGCGATCACCCGGTTTGAAATCTTGTACCTTGGCTCCGACTTTTACAATTTCACCGGTTCCTTCATGTCCACCGGCCATCGGATAGCCCTGGTGTTCTCGCAGACCCAGCCATTGTTGATAGTCAACCGTACAAATATTACAAGCCTTCATTTTAATCAAACAGTCATACTCTGTCAGCTCCGGAATCTTTCTCTCCCTGACTTCAGACACTCCTTTTTTTACCAAGCAGGAAAAACGCATAAATTCTGGTACACTTGTCATAAGATCCTCCTTTTTGATCTTCTTTTTTCGTTTTTATTATAGACAACCCCAACAATATTGCAAGTCCGCTCTTTTTTTGTAATTTGTTTCAAAAAGAGCGTATAATGGATCGATATTATATATATTCTATTCATTAAATATAATTAATATATTTTATAACTGTAGTAAGATATTTTTTATATTGATTATAGATAATTTTTCTTTTTCTCCTGTTTGATAAACGTTATAAATAATTTATAATTTTCTTTTAAAAGATTATTTTTTGCAACATTTTTCATTATAAAGTTATTTTTTTCTATTATCTGTATACTCAAAGAACATCTGATCATACCATATTCCGTCTATTTCCAATGATCTGTTCTTCCTTTGTACCATATGCATCCCGGCCGTCTCCATGATCTTTTGCGAACCGATATTTTCAGGAACACACCAGGCAGTAACGGTTTGTATCTTTTCGTTCTCTGTCAAATATTTCAATACAGACACCAAAGCCTCCAGCCCGAAACCATTGTTCCATAATGCGCGTTCAATGCTAAGTCCAATTTCAATCTGGCTTTGTACAGGGTCGTGATCATAGGCTCCGATCGTTCCGATCAGCCTGTCTTTATACTGGATTGCCCAGCCGTAAAATGTCGTATCTTTATATCGTTCATTATATTCTTTTACACTTTTCTTCGCCTGCTCTAATGTCCGATATGGATTCCATCCGGAATATCGATACATAAGCGGATCTTTTCCGAAGCGTTCGTATAGGATTTCAGCATCCTGCAGTGTATGCCTGCGAAGGACCAGGCGTTTTGTTTTCAAAGGTTTTGTTCCGTTCATATTTCTCTCCAAAAGAAAAGAGCGGTCGAACCGCTCTTGTGTTGATCTTATTTTTCAACTTCCAGAATAGTTGCCCCTAAGCTTGGTACATTGATCTGTATCATATACGGTTGATTATTTCTCGGCAGACGAACAGCCTGGCAAGTCTGCGGTGTGTCTATCTTGTAATTACCGTTGAAGCGGGACCATTGTGAATTCAAGACCTCTTTGTACTTACCACCGATATGAACACCAATCTGCTGATTTTCATAACTGTTGGTTGAGAAGTTAAGAACAATCAGGAAGTCCTTCTTGGTTCCTTTACGGACATAAGTGAACAAGTTTTGCGATTTATTGTCTGCATCCATCCATTGGAAACTTTCAAATTCATAATCATGATTCCAGAATGCATCATTTTCTTCGTATAAAGCTCCCAGTTCTGAAAAATAGTGTTCAAACGCATCATGCATCGGATATTGTCGCAGGAACCAGTCACAGCTTTTCTGTTCGTCCCATTCTCTGAGCATACCTAGTTCATTTCCCATAAAGTTCAGCTTTTTGCCTGGATGGGTAAACATATAGGCATAAAGGGCTCTTGCTTGTGAGAACTTATCTTCATAGCTTCCCCACATCTTATCGACAATCGTCGCTTTTCCATGCACCACTTCATCATGACTGAACGGCAGGATAAAACGTTCACTGTAGAAATAGGCCATAGAGAAAGTCAGGTCGTAATGATGATATTGGCGGAAGATCGGATCCATTTTGAAATACTTCAAAGTATCATTCATCCAGCCCATATCCCATTTATAGTCAAATCCCAGACCACCATCGAGCGTAGATTTTGTGACATTTGGGAAATCAGAAGAATCTTCCGCAATCAACATGATCCGTCCCTGGTGTTCTTCGTTTAGCATGTAATTCATTCGTTTGATGAAGTTGCAGGCTCCTTCGTTAACACCACGTTGTTTATTTCCATGCCAGAAGATCGCGTTGCTGATGGCATCCATACGCAATCCGTCAAAATGATATACATCCAGCCAGAAATTGGCAGCAGACATCAGGAAAGAACGTACTTCTTCCTTCCATAAGTCAAAGTTCAGTGTGCCCCATTCTGAATTGGCATCTTCTTCCTTTGTATATTCGTATAAAGGCGTGCCATCAAATTTTGCCAACGCAAAATTATCTCGTACAAAATGAACCGGTACAAAATCCATAATGATACCGATTCCCGCCTCATGCAGCTGATTGACAAATTTCATTAGATCATGATTGCTTCCACAGCGGGATGTCGAAGAAAAATAAGCTGTACATTGATAGCCCCAGGATCCATCAAACGGATATTCACAAAGCGGCATTACTTCGACATGGGTAAAATGATGCTTCTTACAATGTGCAATCAGATCTTTAGCTACATCCAGATAATTCATAAAGGAATCTGGTTCCACTTCATCTTTGATCCATGATCCAACGTGCATTTCATAGATGTTGACTGGAGAATTAAACCCTTTAGATCTTGTTTTCATCCACTGATCATCGGTCCAGCCGTCAAAAGATAAGTCACTGATGACACTGGCAGTGTTCGGACGCATTTCACTGTAGAATGCATATGGATCGGTCTTATCTACGACCTGTCCGCCGGCTTGCGTAATTCTGTATTTGTAGGAATCCCCCACTTTCGCTTCTTTTGATTTGATTTCCCAGATTCCGTGCTTATCTTTTCGCATGACATCTTTTTCGTCATCCCAGTTATTAAAGCTTCCGATCAGGGATACTTTTTCTGCGTTTGGCGCATAAACTGCAAAATGAACACAATCCTTTTCCAAATGTGCTCCAAAAAATTGATATGCCTTTATTTCATTACCTTCAAAATAGGCTTTCACTTTTTTAGAAATCATATAAAAAAGCCCTCCATTGTTATTACAATTATAATATAAGAAGGCTATTTTTGAAACATTCAAC
>AUXO014853803.1_pt1 | contig 11963 bp, 13 predicted proteins | sample 768731 | NCBI WGS metagenome assembly AUXO01 (sample SAMN02715735, study PRJNA202380) | gut metagenome | biome: sheep rumen | host: Ovis aries | place: New Zealand: Palmerston North | reverse complement strand
GAGGAAGTATCTTTATAAAAGGTAATAAAATCGTCCATAAATGTTTTTACATCTTCTGGTTCTACTCCATACCAAAAGATATCTTCATAATATTTTTCTCCATCTTTTTCGATAATTGGATAATCTAATCTTGGTTCATCTTCTTTTACTGGTCTATAAGAACCAACTTTCATTTCCGATGTACGATATTCACTTTTTTCATCTTTTTTCATCACAAATTGATGTAACTCTTTAATTCTTGTATGATTGATTGCCATTTTATCAAAGAACATATTATGTTCATTGATTTCAAGTGGACTGACAATATGGTTTTCAATTTGGTTTGAAAACTTCATTTCTTGTTCAAAGGAATAACAAAGGAAATAAATAATCGCTAAATCATCATAGTTCATTAGTTTTTCAATGTATTCATCAAATGCTCTATTCACATATTCCATTTGATCTAAGGTATGACTTTCTAATTCAATTTGACTTAAGTATTCTTTAATTGAAAAATATTTTACTCTTTCTAGGTTTCTTCCATTCACTGGTCCCATAATAATCCCCCTTTTTGTGGGTTATTATAACGTTTTTTTATAATTTGTCAAATTAAAAGACTTCGTTTATTTTACAAAGTCTTCTTCTAACAATTGATCTAAAGAATCGATAACAGGGAATCCTTTCCCATTCTTTCTTAAATTAAAGCGAATTCCAATCCCACCAGCTAATGCCCATTCTCTTAGATTTCCACTGTAATCATCTACTAAAATTGCATCTTTTGCATTTACCATTTTTGTTTTGGATAATTGTTTAGGTACCGGAATAATGGTAATTGTCCCTAAATGCTTACGAATGAATTTTACTTTTTCCACAATTTCATTCAAGGAATTAACATGTGTTAAAATTGCGATATCATATAATTCTGATTCTTCTAATTTTTTAATACATTCCATACTATTGTTAATTTGAGGCGTTTCTTCTAACATCTTTTTCCAATCCAATGTTGCGTAAAAATGTCTAACTTCTTTTTCATTCGTTTCATCAATACCTAACTCTTTTAATAAATCAAAAGTTACATTGATTGTATCCAGAATTACACCATCAAAATCAATATATAAATTCTTCATATTATCTCTCCTTGCGAAGGGTTTTAGCAGATTCTTTTGTTGGCAAACAATATTCTGCTTGTTGCATTAATCCAGAAATACTATTTGCTTCTATCACAGAACCATAATTTCCATCTTTTCTCTGATTAAAAAATCCACAATAGTTTCCTTTTGAAACATACCCTAATAGCATTGTATCATTATTTTTAATAAAAGTATCTAAATTGGAATCTTTTTCTAATTGATAACAAAGTGCTCCGTCTTCTAATGATCCATATTCCATAATCGTACAAAGTTCTTTCGTGTTTTTAACCTTTAATTTTTTTTGAACATCAAGTTTAGAGTCAAATATAGTTAATTCGATCCCATAAATTGGAACAATTGCATCTTCTTTTACACAATAACGCTTTACACTAAAATAGTTTTCTTTCATTTTATTTCTCCTTTCCAATAGGGCAAAAAAATAACCACAAAGTGATTATTTTAATACGGCTAATAAATCTGCTTTTTTCATTGTAGAATATCCTTCTACATTTTGTTCTTTTGCAAGTTTTTTAAGTTCTGCTACTGTCAATTTTGAATAGTCTTTTTTTGTTTCTTTCTTAGCTTCTTTTGAAGGTTTCTTTGTTTCTTTTGAAGCTTTCTTTTCTTCTTTTACAGTTTCTGTTTTTGCTTTCTTTGGAGCTTCATAAGTTTTTCCTTCTAAAGCAGCTTTTGCGATTTTAACAAGTTCTGTAAATGCTGTTGGATTTTCAATTGCAATTTCAGATAACATCTTACGATTAATTTCTACATTTGCTTTTGAAAGACCATTTATAAATTTTGAATAACTAATTTCATTCATACGACAAGCTGCATTAATTCTTGTAATCCATAACTTTCTGAAATCTCTCTTCTTTTGCTTTCTATCACGATAAGCATATTTTAATGAATGCATTACTTGTTCATTTGCAGTCTTATATAGTCTATGTTTACTTCCAAAATATCCTTTGGCTTGTTTTAAAACTTTTTTTCTTCTTGCATGATGGATTGTTCCACCTTTTACTCTTGCCATTTTGTTTCCTCCTTCATTACATTATGTTTTTTAATCTTTTGATATCTGCACTACTCATTGTAGATGCTTTTCTTCCTGCTCTATTTGAAGCAGCATTTTTCTTTCCTGTATTGTGTCTTGTACCAGGATGTCCAATTTTAACAGTTCCTCCTGGACGAACTTTGGCTACTTTTTTAGTACCTTTGTGTGTTTTTAATTTTGGCATAATTTCCTCCTATTTTTCTTTTTTCGGTGCGAGCAACATATTCATAAAACGACTCTCGCCTTCCATCGCTGGAGCTTGTTCAATCATAGAAACATCACTTAATGCTTCCGCAAATCGAACGAGTACGTCTTTTCCAAGTTCTGTATGAGCCATTTCTCTTCCTTTGAACTTTACAGAAGCTTTGATTTTATGACCTTTTTCCAAGTATTTTTTCGCATTACGAACTCTTGTATCAAAGTCATGAACATCGATTGTTACAGAAAAACGATATTCTTTTACATCTAAGTTGTTTTCTCTTTGGCGTTTCATATTTTCTTTCTGTTTCTTCTTGTTTTCATACTTGAACTTATTATAGTCCATAATTTTACATACTTGTGGAGTAGCATTTGGACTAATTAATACAAGATCAAACCCTGCATAACTAGCTAATGTTAAAGCATCTTTTAACGGTTTAATTCCAAGTTGCTCCCCATTTGGTCCAATAACCATTACTTCTTTAGCACGTATTTGTTCATTGATAAACAAATCTCTCTCTTTACTTGCGATATGTGACACCTCCAATAAAAAAGTGAATACACTCGTATCCACAATTATCCCATATTCAATCAATAATGGCATATACCCATGACTATGGTCATCAGGTGAGTGTGGATACACTGCTTTCCTTTTCAATTACACAATGATTATACCATTTATTTTATGTTTGTCAACTTTTTTTAGAACTTTTTCATAAAAAAAGGAAGTTTTCCTTCCTATAATGTTTTTACATTATCATTTTGAATAGAACGACCGATTGTTTCCATCGCAGCATTCACTTCAGGCGACATAGTAACCCCAGACTCTAATCCAAAGCATGACACATAAGAAGTGATGCTTTCTTTTTGATTGGAAGTTAATTCAGCACTTCCTAAAGCAGAACATATTCCTAATTGCATTTGTTCAATAGCCCCTTTCACTCTAGGATCATTTGTTGGCATTGTACAATATGCATTCATTTCTTTGTTTAATTCACTAAAAGACTTCCCCATATTATAGATTTACCCCCGCTTCCTCTAGAGATTTGATAATAGATGTCGGCTTATTATAGAAATATGCTTCTTGCATTTTCTCTGTTCCAACAATCGTTCCTATAATGTTCGCATATAAGAATTCATTGGCATAATAGAGATGCTCACTGCTATTTCCTACTAAATGATTTGCAAGAAGTTCTGTATATCCATTGTTTAATGCTTCAAATTGATGATCTACATCAAAACCTGTGTTAACGCCATTTGCGGTAATCATTTGAAGAAGAGCAAACATCATTAAATGTTTTCCATCATGGTCTTTCATAAGTTCCACCGTATTGATGCTTAACACATTTTGTTGTGGTAAATATTTTAAAACAGTTGGTTGTACAAATCGATTTGCTTTTTCAATTCTTAATGTTTTTAATCTTTCATTTAAATTTTTAAGGCGAATATCTGGAAATTGTTTTTGGAATACCAAAATCAATTCAAATAGATCTCCTTTTAAATCATCGGTTAAATTTTCGTTATTTTGTAGACTAACTTCAATCTGTTCGATCATAATTATGTTACCTTCTAAGTAAACTTAGACCCTTTCTATTATAAACTGAATAATAAAAATGTATCTTGGATTATGACTAGTGGTGATGATTTTCACATCTTATTTTCTATTATAGCACATATTTTGATTTTTGAACCAAAAAAAGTAAGAAATTTGTAAGATTTCTTACTCATATTTACGTACTTATGAGGAAACTTCTGTTTGAATAGAAGATATCAAAACATGTTTTTGATTTTTTAATATTGCTTCTATTACAACATTTTCATAATACTCTTTTATCAGTTTGTCTAGTTTTCTTGCCCCAAAGACTTCATATTCAGAAAAGGAAATTAATTCCGATATTGCATTCTTAGATATTCTTATTTGAATTCCTTTCTTTTCATATTGCTTTTTAAAATCATTTATCTTTAATTCTAATATTTTTCTAATCTCTTTTTCCGTTAATTTCTGAAAATAGAATACAGAATCCAATCTATTTAGAAAAGGAACACTAAAATAATCTTTTAAGCTATGTTCGATTTGTTTTTCCTGTTTCTTTTGATATCCCATATGGTTTTCAAAATATCCTATATTTGATGTCATAAGAATAATAGAATGTTCAAATGATATTTTTCTTCCGCTAGAATCTTTCATAAAACCAGTTTCTAACACTTGTAAAAAAAGGTTTAATACATCTTTATGTGCTTTTTCGATTTCATCTAATATAATAACAGAATACGGTTTATTTCTGACTTCTTCAAGGACATGATGATGATCACTGTATCCTACATAACCAGGAGGTGCTCCCACTATTTTAGAAATGGTATGAGGTTCTCTATATTCACTCATATCTAACCGAATTACATTTTCTTTTCCTACTAATTGTTCTCCAAATAAAATTGCAAGTTCTGTTTTTCCCACCCCAGAAGGTCCACAAAACAAATAGGAAAAGCATCTTTTTTCAGATAATCCTAGTTTTATTTTTTGAGCTGTCTTAATAAGAGAGGAAATAACCTTTTCCTGACCGATGATGTTCTCTTTTAAAAACTCTTTCATAGAATGAATCATTTCTTGGTTTTCTCCCAATATTTCATATACAGGAATTCCTGTTTTAAAATGTATTAAATGTGCCAAATCTTCTTTCGTAACTTTCTTTTTCTCTTTTTTATAAAAACTTAATTCTAATTCATTCATATGATTTAAAATTTCGTTTTCTTTTTCCTTTTCTTTTTTTGCTTGTTCAAAATCTTGATTTATTAAAGCTTTGTTTTTTTCTTTCATTTTTTCTTTTAGTAATCGATTTAATTTACGGTACTCTTTTAATTCTTTTGTTTCTTCTAAACTTACACTTGCACATACTTCGTCTAATAAATCAATTGAGCGATCTGGTTCATTTCTATCATAAATATATTTACCAGACAATTCCATAATCAAATCAATTAATTCTTCTGGTAATTCGACCCCATGGTATTTTTCATAAATACTTTTTAATTTCATTAAGATTTTTTTTAAAACTTGCTTAGTAGGAGGTTCGATTACCACTTTTTGAAATCGACGTTCTAACGCACGATCTGATTCAATAAATTTTTTATACTCTTCCGTAGTAGTCGCCCCTATCAATCTTAATTTTCCACGAGAAAGAGCTGGTTTAAAAATATTTGATGCATCAATTGCTCCTTCTGCTCCTCCAGCTCCTACTAAAGTATGAATTTCATCAATAAATAAGATAATATCCTCGTTTTCTTCTATTTCTTTTAATATTTTCTGCATTCTTTCTTCAAATTCGCCTCTATATTTTGTTCCCGCAACAGTAGTTGCCATATCAAGAGAAATAATTCTTTTATTCCTTAAAGGCATCGGAACTTCCCCATTTGATATCATACGTGCCAGTTCTTCTACGATTGCAGTTTTTCCAACGCCTGCTTCTCCAATTAAAATTGGATTATTCTTTGTTCTTCTACTTAAAATTTCTAATACCCGTTTTACTTCTTCTTCCCTTCCAATAACAGGATCCAACTCTCCATTCATGGCTTTTTTTGTAAGATCAATTCCTAATTCATCAATGAGAAGTTTTCGCTTGTTTCTGTATCGATTACTATCTATTAAATGATAAGAAAATTCTCCGTACAACTCATCTACATCAATATTCATACTGAGTAATATCCTTATCGCGACACCTTCTCCTTCTTCTAATAAGGCAGAAAATAAATGTTCAACTGTCACTTCTCCTTTATTATTTTCTTTACTATCTAAAATGGCATTTTCAATGACTCTTTTTAATAAAGGCGTAAATAAAAACCAAGCACTTTCTTCTTTTCCTATTCCCACTATTTCAATAAGTTCTTCTCTGAAGCTATCATAAGTTAGTCCGTATTCTTTTAACTTTTCACTTATTGGATTTTCTTCTTTTAAAATAGAAAGTAATAGATGCTCACTTCCAACATAGGGATGCCTCAATGCCTTCATTTCCTGTTTTGCTTGATTTAATATTTTTTGGGTTTCTTCTGTAAAATTGCTAAACATAGAAATCATCCTTTCATAATCATTCTATGCCTATTATGTTAAATATTTTGTCACTTTAATCAAAAAAGAAAAAGATTGATCAAAAATCAATCTTATAATCCATTTAATAACTCTTCGAATTCTTCATCGGATCCTATAGAATCAGTCTCTTTTTTGTTAGAAGAATCTTCGCTTTCTTCTTGTTCAATAATTGTATCTTCTCTTTTAGGGTTTTCTTTTGGCTGATATTTTTTGGATAATGTTTCTCCATCACAGGTTTCTTTTCCAAGTTTTGTAACAATCGGTGTATCATCTGTCACTTCTTTTCTTGCACAGAATGTACCATCTGTCATTTCAAGTGCGGTTTTACCTTCCCCTAAAGAAATAACGTGACCTTTAATAGTATTTGGAAAGACAAGGCCTAATGAATCTTTTGATAAATCGACATCTTCATAATAATCTGGATTCAAAACAATTTTAGACACAACACGATATTCCATCGCTTGTACAACATTGATTGCCTGATCTTGAAATGCGCTTTTCTTCGATCTTTCTGTAATTAAATTTACTACAAATGGAGTTCCAAAGAATACCACTAGAAAAAGAATTACTAAGATAACAATAAGTTTTATAAAAAATACTGGTTTTTTCTTTTTGATTACGATTTCTTCTGGTTCTTCTTCTATTGCTTCTCCAATGGGCTCAAAATACTTTTCCATAACTTCTTTCTTTAATTTGATTGCAGAAAGAGATTGTACTCTAATTTTTTTCCCTTCTAAGGTAAATAATCTTGTTTCATATCTTGCATCATTTGCTATATTCAAATGAACCATCGCTTGAAGTAATTTTTGAAATTCTTCAAAATCTTCTTTTAATATTGGTCCAATAAATAATTCATTCTTAATTTTTAATTGTTCCCCAACATAAACTTTTTCAAGGTCCCCTTCTTTTTCCCCTAAACTATAGAATGTATATCGTTTGTCATTTGTATTAATCTTAAAACAACAAATAACAGTTGCGGGAATAAAAGTTCCATTTTCATATTCCAATATAACATCCTTCATATAAACCCTACCTTCTAATTTTCATTATAACAATTTTAAAAAAAAAAGAAAAGATTTATTCTATTTTTTCTTTTACAAGTTCTAAATAAGTTGAAAAAGCAGATGGGATTGCATATTCATTATTCAAATCCTTAAGATCTGCCCACAAATATTCTCCTAAAACAGAAAAATCATCTAATTGTATCTGGTAAGCTTTCATATGCCACTCTATATGTGAAAATATATGTTTTGCTTCTTCTAATTCCTTTATTTTAATTGCTTCTATTCTTTTCTCTTTTAAATATTGTAATAACTCCTTTTTGGTAAAATATCGATCTTCATTAGGAAACTCATACAACCCAGCAAGAAGCCCTTTTTCTTTTCTTTTTTGAATTGCTACCTTTCCTTTTGAATAAAAAATTAAAATTGTTTTCTTTTCTATTTTTCTTTTTTTCTTTTCTTTTCGAACAGGAATTTCTGAAATCAACTCTTTTTGATAAGCCTCACATTGTTTTTTTAATGGACAATAATCACAATGTGGTTCTCCATTAGGTACACATACCAATGCCCCTATTTCCATAAGTGCTTGATTAAAGGAAGAGGCATCCTTTGGCATAATATTCCTTAATTCCTCTTCTAACCATTTTTTTGTCTTTGGTTCATCAATATTCTTTTTACAACCAAGGATTCTCATCAAAACCCTTAATACATTTCCATCTACTGCAGGAACTTTTTCCTTGTATGCAATAGAAGAAATCGCGCCGGCCGTATAACTTCCAATTCCAGGAAGTGTCATTAATTCTTCATAAGAATTTGGAATGATTCCTTGATACTTTTCTTCTATCATAATTGCAGCTTTTTTTAAATTTCTAGCTCGATTATAATATCCTAATCCTTCCCATAATTTTAACAATTCCTTTTCTTCTACTTGTGCAAGAGAAGGAATATCAGGTAAACGATTTAAAAAACGTTTGTAATATTCTTTCACTGCTTCTACTCTAGTTTGTTGAAGCATAATCTCACTAATCCATACATGATAAGGAGTTGGATCACTTCTCCAAGGAAGACTACGTTTATTCTTTTGAAACCATTCTAATAATGGTTCTATTATTTGTTCTAATTCTTTCATAAAAACACCAATCCCATTATAACAAACTGAATAAGAATGAGTAAAGGAATCCCATAACGAAATGGATTCTTTTTTGTTTTATGATGAAATAAATACATTCCGATCAGTAACCCTATACTTCCTCCTAAAATTGAGAGAAGAAAAAATGTTTTTTCTTGAATTCTCCTTTTTTTATGAATACTACACCACTTATCATAAAAGCAAAGAAAACATGTAAAACTATTAAAAAGAAAAAGAAAAATTATAAAATCTGATTTCATTTTTTCGCCTTTCTATTTTATGCTTTATTGATTACTTTTTTAAACTTTTCAAGTATACTTTTTGCTCTTCGGTAATCCTATAACTTTCTACTGCTTTTTGAATGGTTTTATTATGAACCCAACTATCAAGTTTTTGTTCTTTCAAATAAGAAATAGTAGAAGCATATTGTTTCGATAAAGACGTTGCGAAAAACCAAGCTATCATCATATTTACATAGTATTCTTCTGAATGAATGTTAGCTATCCATCTCAAATAATCTTCTTTGAAATCTTCATCTAAAAAATGTTGCATTAGCATCTTGATTCCAAAACGAATGGTATAAGTTTCTTTTGATTTCAACCACTTTTTTATATGTTCTAATAATTCACTATGATGTTTTATAAATATTCTAGGAGACATTTGGTCACAAGTTGCCCAATTATCTACGTAAGGTAAAAAATCATCGAGATAAGATATACAGGTATCATAATCTTTCATTTCTGAAATGATAAAAGCATGAAGCTGATTTTCATCAAAGTACATATGAGGTAGTTCTTTTAGAAATGGTTCATAGCTTTTTTCTTTTACCATTCTTTTTGCAAGTTTTCTAAGATTTGGAGTGCGGACTCCTATTACATGATTGAAATCAATTGTTGGGATTAATTTTGCTTGAAAATCCCGATATTTTAAATCTTGTAATTTTAATAGTTCTTCTTTTATAAAACCCATAGTAATTTCCTTTCAAGTAAACAAACATTTTCCACATGATAGGTGTGAGTAAAAAGATCGAATGGAGTTACTTCTTTTATTTCATAGTTTTCTTGCAAAAGTTTTAAGTCTCTTGCCAAAGTCATAGGATCACAAGAAACATAAATTATTCGTTTAGAATTTAATTTCTTTAGCATTTGAATGGTATGAATATCTAATCCTGCTCTTGGAGGATCTACAACAATTACATCAGGTTTTTGATTTAATTCATCTATTTTTTTAGATACATCTCCACCATAGAAGGTTACATTACTTGCTTGATTGATTTCTTTATTGTGGTTTGCATTTAAAATAGCATCTTCATTTACTTCAATTCCAATTACCTCTTTTGCTTTATCACTCAAAAATATTCCGATTGTACCAGTTCCACAATAAAGGTCATATACTATTTCTTTTCCAGTTAAAGAGGCATATTCTAATACTTTCTCATACAGTTTTACTGCCATTTTAGTGTTCACCTGGAAAAAACTCTTTGGAGAGATTTGAAAAACTTTATCTTTCATTTTTTCATAAATTACTCCATCTCCAAAAACAACTTCCTGATTAATGATTAAAGTTGTAACATGGCCCTCTAATACTTGTTGAATACTCTTTTTTGAAACATTTCCGTTCGTTTCCATTACAACCATCGAATATTCACCATTATCACTTGATTTTACTATAATTTGTGTAATATTTTTGAGGGATAATTTTTTTAAATAAGCAAGAATTTCATTAATTTTAGGGTGCACAATCAAACAGGAATCAATTGGTACAATATCGTAACTTTTCTTTTGATAAAATCCCAACTGTTCTTTCACTTGAAAGGTGGCTTTATTTCTGTAATAATATGGAGTTTCATTCTTTATTAAAGTTTTAATTCTTTCTTCTTGTACTTCTCCATATCGTGTTAAAATTTCTTTTATTTTTTGTTCCTTATAACTATTTTGCTCTTCTATATTTAGATGCATCAAATGACATCCCCCACATTTATCATAATATGGACATTTAGGAAGAACTCGATTTTTACTTTTTTGAATCCATTTGATTACACGTGCTTCTGCTATTTTCTTTTTTGTTTTTGTAAGTTCTATTTCTACCACTTCTTCTGGAAGAGCATTTTCTACAAAAATAGTAAGTCCCTCACTTCTTGCAATTCCTCTTCCTTGATGATCTAATTTTTCTATTTTTACTTTCATATAAACCTTCTCATTTCTAATACTAGTATATCAAAAAAAGAAAATAGATGCTCATATTTTTATAAAGAAAAACCATATTACTACTAGGGTGATACTATGATTTCTAAAAATTTAGAAGAAAACATTCAAACTCTGAAAAAAGTGTTTCAATGTTCTAGTGATTTTTATGTTCGAACCATTCAAAAGAAAATATCCTATGTATTATTAGAAAGTCTATGTAGTGATGATAAAATAAGTGATTTTTTTATGAAAGAAATCACAAAATTTGATTATTCAAATCTCTTCTCTTCTTTAAAAAATACCATTCCAAACAACAAATTAAAAACAATTTCTGACATGAAAGAAATCATTTTTTATCTACAAAATGGATTCACGATTATTTTTATAGAAGGAGAACAAAATGCAATTGGAATTGAAACAAAAAACTCTTTAAATAGAGGAATTGAAAGTTCCAACAATGAAGTAGTATTACGTGGTCCAAAAGATAGTTTTACTGAAAATATTCTGCTGAATATGGGACTCATTCGAAAAAGAATTAAAGATACCAATCTTAGTTTTCAAGAATTTGTGATTGGAAGAAGAACCAAGACAAAAGTAATACTTTCTTATTTAAAAGACTTAATTGATGAAAAAAAAAGAAAGCAAATTGAAAAAAAACTGAATAATATTGATATTGATTCCATATTAGATAGTAGTACTATAAAAGAATTCTTAAGTACTTGGAAAACAGCTTTCCCCACTATCTTAAGTACAGAAAGGCCTGATTTAGTATCAATGGCTTTGTTAGAAGGTAAGTTTATAATTTTAGTTGACAATTCTCCAATTGCACTTATTATTCCAGGGCTTTTTATTGACTATCTTCATAATACAGAAGATGAATACTTGAGCCCTATTAATAGTTCTTTTACAAGAGTTCTTAGAATTCTTTGTTTTTTCATCACACTTTTAACTCCTGCAATTTATGTATCGATTATTACCTTTAATAAAAATCTCATATCAAAAAGCATCTATGAAACACTCACTGTTCAAAGAGAAGGACTCTTTGTTTCAGCATTTTTAGAAATCTTTTTGCTAGTAACCGTTTTTGAAATTTTAAGAGAAAGCGATATTCGAATTCCAAATAAAATGGGGACATCTATTGGAGTGGTAGGAGCGCTTGTATTAGGGGATGCCGCAGTATCCGCAGGGCTTGTTTCCAGTATTGCGGTTAT